>Ga0208424_1000171_pt1 | contig 8131 bp, 12 predicted proteins | sample DEB3_08_DNA_2_FD_184521 | JGI IMG/M metagenome (GOLD analysis project Ga0208424, IMG submission 184521) | Aqueous microbial communities from the Delaware River and Bay under freshwater to marine salinity gradient to study organic matter... | ecosystem: Environmental > Aquatic > Marine > Coastal ... | reverse complement strand
AATATGAATACATCCTGTCCTAAAGAAGCAATGCGTGACGACATGCAACGCTATAGAACCCTCTCCTTGTTCTACGAGTATAAGAACGACAGATACCCCTACTTGTACACTCTGAATGTGGAGGACAAGTATGGAGTGCCTTCCTTGTATAAAATTTACATGAGCTATGTGCATGTCCCTGGAGAGGAATATGAGTTTGCTAATGCCCATTTGTTGGGATGGAGACATTGGCAAAGACTCTGTGCTAACGCCTATTTGTTGGAACATATTACGGAATGGCGTGCAGAGATGGACATTAAGTTGAGAAGTATGGCTGTTAAGAACATTATAGCTTCTTCCTTGTCTGATACACCAACAGCTTTACAAGCAGCTAAATGGCTTGCTGAAAAAGGATATGACCTCAAGAGAGGTAGACCTTCCAAAGCAGAGAAAGAAGGCTTGTTGAAACAAGAAGCAAAGCTGAAGGATGTTATTGAAGAAGATATGGAAAGAGTTGGATTGTCATTAGTTAAATAAGGGAATATATGTCTATTCAAAATAGAAAAGTAAGACGTTATACCAAACTTGTAAATCCAAGTACAAGTGGTAGTAATGAAGTGCTTCCTGCTGTTACAGGAGTACGTTACAACGTATATGGATTTATCATAGTATCAACACTGGCTAACAGTGTTAAATTTATGTCTGCTTCTACAGACATTTCTGCTACATGGCCTCTTGCTGCTACAGGTGGTGTGGTTGCTCCACAAGGAGATGCGCCTTGGTTTAGTACAGTGAAAGGAGAAGCATTGAATGTAAACTTGTCTGCTTCCACTGCTACTGGCGTTCACGTTGTATACGAGGTGGAATAATGATATTTCGTAATGGTATGTGGGTAGTAGTAAATAATAGGATTGGCATCCTGTTTCAAATGCGTGAAACACACGCAGAAATTCATTATGTTTCTGAAGATGGTATTGAAACAATTGAAACAGCAGACATTCCTTATGGACAAATTAGACAAGCTACATGGCTGGAAATACCTAAGAAGCGTAGGGGATTTACTCGTGAAGTAGCAACATCATTAGGATATAACTAAAATGGCATTAGTCGTCCCAGATACAGGTGAAAACCTTGCACTAGAAATGGTGGTTAATAAAACCGCTGCTCAAAATCTTGTACTAAAACTTTTCCAATCAAATACCACTCCTGCTGAAGGAGACACTGCTGGTACATACACAGAAGCAACATTCAGTGGATATTCCTCCATCACCTTGACAGGTGCTTCTTGGGGTGCTGCTTCTGGTGGTAGCATTGCTTATGCACAGCAAACATTTACACATAATGGTGGGGCTACTTCTAATAGTATTTATGGCTATTACATGATTCAAACCACTTCTGGTACATTGTTTTTAGCAGAGAGAGATGGTGCAGCTCCATTCACATTAGCTAACAATGGAGACAATGTTAAAATTACTCCTACCATCACTGCAAGTTAATGGCTAACCTTACATTTACAAAAGTGTATGAGTGTGCAGCAGGCGATCATTTACGTCTTGCTATCACAGGTGATGTTCCTTCTCAGGAAATAGGGATATATCTACCTGATTTGGCTATAAGTGTATCAGAGGAAGAGAAACAAGTATTTTTGAAAGTGTTGCTTAGAATAGCACGAATAGGTAGAACACAGAATCAAATCAAAAATGCTCTAACCAACGGGTATACCATCACTATATGAGTCAGATACTAACCCCATATAATCTATCAAAACTAAACCGCTTCATACTTGATAGCAGTCCTACGCATCCTAACAGTACATTGAATGCGTCAAATGAAACTTGTTACTTTGTAGGAAATATTATATTAGAAAATCCACTAAGTAGTAGTAAAACAATTTCAGCAGCAGGGGGTGGTAGTATTGTTTGGCTTGCTAATGCAGTGGTATTTGCCAATGGTGGTAGTACATTCAAAGTGGGAATACAAGATGTATCAACAGCCAGTTCTCCGGCACAGGGAGATGGAACTTTTGATGTAGAAGCTAGTTTCACTGGAGGTGGAGGGGGTATTACAGGAGGTGCAATTAATACTTCTGTAATGACTTCCGGTACTAAAACTATAGCCAATGGGGATTTAGTAGCCATAACATTTTCTATGACTGGACGAGCAGGCTCTGATAGCGTTAACGTAGCACATTACCATGAGGATCTTACCTTTGGGGCATGTAGGATGCCTGGGGTTACTAACAACACTTCAGGTAGTTTCACCAGGATAGCTAATGCTCTCCCCTTATGTTACATAACATTTGACGATGGTACAATTGGCTGGCTTTTTGGTACTTACTTTATAACTACAGCAATAGGTACTATTAACTATAATAGTGGTACTGCTACAGCGGACGAGTACGGTAATTTGTTGTACCACCCCTTTCCCTTTCTTGCTACCGGTATTTGCTCTTATTGTAACCTTACAGCCACTTCATCAGATGCAGAACTCATACTCTACTCAGACCCCCTAGGAACCCCTGTTGCGGAGAGAACAGTGACCGTTGATGCTACACAAGTCACCGTGACTGGGGCAGCAGCAAAAATGGTTTATATGCTGCCTACTCCCTTTCTTCTAAAGGCAAATACAGAATATGGGATTACTCTGCGCCCTACTACTGCAAATGCTGTATACCAGTATTATGTAGATACAAGCGAAACCGGAAAAAAAATGGGTGGCCCAAATAGTAACTGCTACGCTATACGCCGCTTAGACAATACTGGTGCATTTAGCGATTGGAATGCTGGAACAGCAAAATCTAGGCAATTGTCAATATTTTTACTGGGCATTCATACCGAACAAGGAGTTAACATGTGTAGCGGACAAGTAGGAGTGTTTTAATGGCTAACAGTAATCCACCAAAGAAAAATCAGGCATTCGTCACTTACATTTGTTTACGAGATGCAACTGACAATCTTTCCCTAAAATCTACTCCAACAATAGCTGCGGGTGATTTTAAAATATCAAAGGATGGAGGCGCATTTGCTAACTTAGGCACCTTGCCTACTAATACACCAGCTTCCTCTGTATCAGTAAAACTTGATTTATCAGCAACAGAGATGAATGCTGATAATGTATTAATAACCTGGGTAGATCAAACAAGTACCAAAGAATGGGCTGATGGATGGCTTGAGATAAACACAACGGCATAAATTAAATGGATGGTATATATTTTGGTAGTTATACAACTACCGGTACAAGTTATACCATCACACCCTCAGGGGGCATCACATTTAGTGGTGCTGTTGCACTTGTAAAAACAAAAATAGTTACACCCTCTGGTGGTGTAACATTTAGTGGTAGTAATAGTTTAAGTGTTGCTTATAGTTATACATTATCACCATCAGGTGGTATTGTATTCAGTGGCACGAATACACTTAGTGTTGGGTATGGGTACACTATCTCCCCTTCTGGAGGAATAGTATTTAGTGGCACTAATGCTATCACTTTCACAGCAGGGGGTGTTAGTTATACTATTACCCCTTCTGGAGGAATAGTATTTGGAGGTACAGCTAGTTTAATAAGTCAATATTATTATACTATCACTCCTAGTGGAGGCATAACTTTTGGTACAACTATGCCTATTACACCAATGTATTTTTATACATTGTCTCCTAGTGGTGGCATAGTATTTAGTGGTAATAATGAATTAATTACTAATTTTGTAATCTATACCCCTTCAGGGGGGATAACTTTTAGTGGAACTAACCCTCTAACATTTGCTACATCAACCTCATATACATTATCTCCTAGTGGAGGTATAACCTTCAGTGGCACGAATATTATAATTATGACTAAAGTATTAGAAATGAATGGTGGTATTGAGTTTAGTGGGGGTACTGGTTTAACTGACTTATATTGGGTTGGTAGAAGTTGCCGTCCGGTAAGAGGGGTTGGAGTTTAATATGCCATTCATGACTAATGGAAAACGGGACTATAAAAAAGAAAGGGCTTGGGAAAAAGCCAATGGAGACAAACGCGGAAAAGAACGTGCAATGAGAAATAAAGCACGGAGAGAAGCAGGACTTAAAGTAGGGGATAGCAGAGAGGCTGACCATAAAAAACCCTTAGCTGAAGGAGGAAGTAATGATAAGAAAAATGTTCGTGTTGTCTCTGCAAAGACAAATGCTAAAAAAGAAGTGTTAAGAAAAAAGAGGGAAGCTAAAAAATGATACAAGTAGCTATTGGTATATCCTTTTTAATGTTAGGCATGTTACTAGGTGCTGGTATAACAATTTGGTATTGTTAATATGAAAAATATAATTATATTATTAATAGTTTTAAGTATTCTTGGTTGTTCTTCTACAGCAAAAGTAAAGATGAAAGAACAATTTAATGAAATAGCTCATGCAGTAGAAATATTGAATGATAAGTATTGTGCAGAGGAAAATGAACAAATGCGACAAATTCTGATTACAGGCATTAGGTTCTACTTCCCTGCATACCCCAATGATGGATATTGTAACTTAGTGGAGATGTTAGATGGCGAATAAATTTACAGCAGTGTTTTCTATTCCTGAAGCTTTACAAGCAGGAAAGATGGTAGCAAACCCTACAGCATGGAAACAAGGGCAAATTACAGCAAGTGTTCTTGTGGGACTTTTGGGTAGTATTATAGCTGTTCTTCCTTTGTTTGGATACCAACTTGATATTGACGATGTTACGCTTAATTCCATTGCTGGTGGTGTGCTTGCTGTTTATGGGGTGTTCAATCAAGTCGCAACGGCTGCTTCCACAGACAAAGTGGGAATTACAGGTAAGGCCAACAATACTAAGCATTGATAGAGAAAATATAAACATGCCTAATGTTCAAGCATTAGGTGTCGAAATGGAAATTAAATATAAATAGGAGAGGATAATGCCAAAAGCTATACAGAAACAGGGCAATAAATTACAAAAAAAGGCAAATGTAGCACGCCCATTAAATACTATTGAAGCACCTAAACAATTGTCTGCACCAAAAAATGTGCCTTCTACTATAGTTAGAAATACATCTAAGATGAAAACAGTGGGTTCAGGCAAAGCTTTTGATAGTGCCCTACCTAATAAAGGTAAGGAGATAGCAAAGAAAGCTGGTGGAACTTTACTAAAACGTGCCGGTGCTGTGGGTATTGCTGCTTCAGTAGCAGGTGCTTTACATGAAACATATAAAAAACATGCTGATAAAACCCCTCCTAAACAAGGGAAAGCAAATGTTGACTCCGAAGGTAAAAGCACTAAAATATCTATGGAGAAAAAGGCTAGGGTTCCATCTAAAAAGCCTCAAGCACCCAAGACAGCACCTACTAAATTATCAGCCACACGAATTGCTTTTAATAAAGCATTTAGAGAAGCAAGAAAAGCAGGTAAATCTGAGTTTACTTTTCGTGGGAAACCCTATCATACTCGACTTAAATAATGCAAGATAAATATGCTGCTATACGAGAAGCAGCAGAAAGTAATGTACTCACCTTTGTTAAATTGGTTGCCCCATATATGCACTTGGGGGCAGTACATGAAGAACTTTTGTTATGGGCGACTAGGCAGGATGGGCTAGACAATAAACTTATTTTGATGCCTCGTGACCACCTTAAAAGTAAAATGGCGGCTTTTATAGCTGCATGGTGGCTAACAAAAGATCCAACAGAAACAATTTTATATGTATCTAGTACAGCTTCTCTAGCTGAGAAACAACTAGGACAGATAAAAGGAATATTAGAAAGTGATGTTTATCGTCGTTATTGGCCTGACATGATAAACATTGAGGAAGGGAAAAGAACTAGATGGAATACTGAGGAAATTATAGTAGATCATCCTTTAAGGAAAGCAGAAGGCATTGCAGATCCTTCTATTAAGGCTATAGGTATTACAGGTAGTGTTACAGGATTTCATGCTAGTAAAGTGGTGTTGGATGACTTAGTAACCCCACAGAATGCTTATACAGAAGAGGGTAGGGAAAAAGTATCTAGTTTATATTCTCAACTAGCTTCTATTGAAGGTGCAACAGCACAAGAACTTGTAGTAGGCACTAGGTATCATCCTAAAGATTTATATAATGATTTAATTCTCATGAAGGAAGTGTTCTTTGCTGAGAATGGAGATGAAGAAGAAATACTTGTTTATGAAGTGTTTCAAAAAGTAGTAGAAACCGATGGTGAGTTTTTATGGCCAAGAAGCCAACGTAAAGATGGCAAGGCTTATGGATTTGATGCACAGATATTAGCAAGAAAGAAAGCTAAGTATATAGACACTGCTCAGTTTTATGCACAATATTATAATGATCCAAATGATCCAGGCAGTCAGGCAATAGAAAGTAATAAGTTTCAATATTACGAAAAGAATTTACTAAAGAACATAGAAGGTACCTGGTTTTTTAAAGATAGAAAACTTAATGTATATGCTGCAATTGACTTTGCTTTTAGTAGAAGTAAACGTGCAGATAGCACAGCAATTGTGGTGGTAGGTATTGATTTCCAGAATAACATATACATATTAGATATTAATAGATTTAAAACAGATAGAATAAAAGAATATTTTGACAATTTACTACATCTCCACAACAAGTGGGGATTTAGGAAGATGAGGGCAGAGGTTACAGTGGCGCAACAAGCTATTGTTACAGAACTTAAAGAAAGCTACATAAAACCTCAAGGACTGGTAATTAGCATAGATGAATATCGTCCTTCTCGTAACGAAGGGGATAAAGAAGAAAGAATAGCTGCAATATTAGAACCAAGATATGACAATATGCAGATATGGCATTACAGAGGTGGAAATTGTCAATTATTGGAAGAAGAACTTATTTTAAGACGACCACCACATGATGATATTAAGGATGCATTATCGAATGCCATAGCTATAGCAAAAGCACCACCACAAAGAATGCAACAATCTATAAATAATAATGTCGTATATCATAGTAGGTTTGGGGGAATTAGATAATGGTTGGAAGTGTAGCAACAGTACAGAGAATTAAAGGTGTATTAAGCGAAAAGAGTGATAGTTTAGCACTTGCTCTCGTTGCTATGTATTCTCAATGGAAACTCCAAAGAGAAGCTAAAGAAAGGGAATGGAAAGAACTTAGAAATTACATATTTGCTACTGACACCACCACTACAAGTAATAGTGGGCTTCCCTGGAAAAATAGAACTACTATCCCAAAAATATGTCAGATTAGAGATAATCTCCATGCTAATTATATGGATGCTCTATTTCCAAATGATGATTGGCTTATTTGGGAAGGAGATGATGAGGATAGCGTAGCGATAGATAAAAGAAAAATCTTAGAATATTATACTAAAAATAAAGCAAATAATTCTGGATTTTTAGAAACTGTTTCTGCCTTATTACTAGACTATATTGATTATGGTAATGCCTTTGCAGAAGTAATATGGGTTAATGAAACCCACACAGACCCTCTTACGGGTGAAGAAGAAACCACATATAAAGGTGGAAAGCTTGTAAGAATCTCTCCTTTTGACATTGTATTCAATCCTTCTGCTGTTAGTTTTAGTAAGAGTCCTAAATTTAGACGATATATAAAAACTATAGGTGAGCTTAAGAAAGAACTCAAATATAGAACAGACTTAAACTTTGACGAAAAAGTATTTAATGATTTAGTTGAAAGACGTAGAGAACTTTCCTCCTTCAAGAAAGAGGACATAGACAAAGCTGAAGGATATTTAGCTGATGGTTTTGGCACTTTGTCTGAATATTATGGTAGTGGTATTGTAGAACTCTTAGAGTTTGAAGGTGATTACTATGATAGCACAAATGATGTGCTGTATGAAAATAGAATAATCACTATTATAGATCGGATGCAAATCATCCGTAATATACCAAATCCTAATTGGACAGGCAAGGATAATAAGCTGCACGTATGCTGGAGAGCAAGACCAGATAATTTATATGGTATGTCGCCATTAGATAATTTGGTAGGACTTCAATATAGACTGGATCATTTAGAGAATGCTAAAGCAGATGCTTGGGATCAAACCATTCTACCTCCTAAAGTAATTAAAGGAGATGTAGAACCTTTTGAGTGGAGTCCTAATGTTGATATTCACGTGCCTGAGGATGGGGATGTTACTATATTACCACCAAACCCGGCTGTGTTTCAAGCAAATAATGAAGT
>Ga0208424_1000170_pt1 | contig 8132 bp, 9 predicted proteins | sample DEB3_08_DNA_2_FD_184521 | JGI IMG/M metagenome (GOLD analysis project Ga0208424, IMG submission 184521) | Aqueous microbial communities from the Delaware River and Bay under freshwater to marine salinity gradient to study organic matter... | ecosystem: Environmental > Aquatic > Marine > Coastal ... | reverse complement strand
GCATATAAGGAATAAATACAGAACTGTTATTAAAAAAATAATAAAAAAATCCCCAACCATTTCTGATTGGGGATTGAACGAGCTGTATTGATTACTGATTTACCGACGAGCGACGCGACATATATTATAGGAAGATGTCTCACGAGTGCTATTATACCAAAGTATAACTTCTTGTCAACTTTATTTTTAATAATTATTGCTTTGGTGAGGATATGAATTAAACATGGTCATTTGTTCATTATCCCGCCACCATCTTGTGCGGATATGGCCATTCCCGTCATTAACAACTTCCTTAATCATTTCTTTTGATGCCGGGTTAATGAAATTATTAACCCTCATGGCATTAACCTGTATATTGTCTTTTAAAGAACGGTCGAATTGTGAAACGCTCAATTCGTCAATCAGTAATCTAAATAGCTGGCTCGCGCTGACACGGTTGTATTTGCAGTATGCTTTTAATCTTGAATCTTGTTCTGGTGATATAAGCATAGTCTTTTTGACACCCGTATTGTTGGGCGAGTACATTGCACATCACCTCCTTTTTTTGTAAAGAATAACATTCTGTTACATTGGTGTCAAGTTTTTGAAATAAAAAAGCCGCCCCGGTTAAGGAGCGGCTTTACATGTGTTAGGTTAAACTACCACCTGAATGTTACTTTAAAACCTCGGTATTCTACACCACCAGGCGTGATGAATTTCCCAAAGCGTATCTTTAGGAGTATTCTCAGCCATAGCGGGAGATCGCCCGTTTTTAAGAAATTGATAGCAACTCGTAACAGGTACGGCGGGCGTTTGCTATTTCTGGGGAAAAAATTTGACGAGAATATTGCCCAAGTAATCAGCAATGTTGTCATCAATTTTGGTGGGTGTTAATTTGGCAATGACTTTTAAGAACTGGTCAAATGCCCAAACAGCTCCAACAATATCAAGCCAGTGATTCGTGATCCATTCCATTTATTTTTCCTTTCGTTTAAGAAATACAACCATTGATAATATAATAGCAGCTCCCCTGCCCAATTCCTCAAGGACAGCATTACCTATTAAAACGCTCCAACCCATGATTAGAAGCGGTAGAATTAAAGAACGTATCCCGAACTCGATCCATAGCCCCTGAGCCCATATATAGGGCATACAGGCTAAATTAAAGGCTAATCCGACAATGAGCCAGTTATACCAGCGCACCGGCTCGCCTTTCTTTTTGAAATAAGTCGTCAGCGATCCCCACATGGCTCCAAAAACAAGCACAAGAGACCAATGAAATCCGCACAAAATAGCAAGAACGACGACAGTAATAAGAGCGCATCCAGCATCACGCCATTTAGTGTTGTATTTGTCACTCCCGCCCATTCGGTAAAGAACGGCAGAAGCTAATGCCCCAATCACTATCGCTAAAATTTTTAGTACCATGTTTTTCTTTTAATATACCTCTTAAATAATCCGCATATTCCCTAGACTCAAAAATAATTGTGATTATTTGATTTAATTCTTTATTTAGAACACTGACATTTATCTGCTGTTGCATCCGCACAATCCACCCACACATCACCCGTTGCTAACGCCGTATCGAAACCGCCTAAACAAGCGAAAGCACCACAGGTTGTTGAGCAGGCTGTATTTGCACCTAAAACTTTTTGTGTAATAGTTGCACCTAATATCGTTAATGGTGATGCAGGAATTACAGTTCCGATTCCGACGTTTCCACTAAAAATAGCATTGCCGCCTTTAACTTCAAATAGTTGTCTTGGCGACGAAGTTCCTATGCCAACATTACCCTGAACAAGCAATCCGTTAGATGGTGCAGTATTTGTTCCTGAATAAGAAGCCCCAATAACTGCTCCACCCTCGACATCCAATTTATTAACTGGTGACGTTAAACCAATGCCAACATTTCCAACCTCATCTACAACAGTTACAACTGTTTCAGTTAATTCGTTTCCAGTACATTCAAAAGTGTTAGTTCCATAAGTACCAGTACAAACACCGTTATCATAGTTTCCTTGACAATCACCAGCGTCATAAGTCCCAGTACAGTCGGGGGCTGACCAAACGCAACCACTATGGTCTTGGCAAGTTGTTTCATCAGTATTACTAAAAGTTGTGCAATCGCCTGTGTTCGCTGGATAAGTACAGCCAGCAGTAGCTTCGCAAGCCGTCTGGTCGTTATTATAAGTATCGCAATTACCTAAGTTCCCAGGATAAGAACAACCAGTAGTCCCTGAACAAGTAGGTTCGTCGTCATTGAAAGCAGAACAGTCCGCCGTTATTTCCGTCCATGAACATCCTTCAGGCGTACATTCTCCTTCCGTTGCGTAACCAGAACATGAAGCCCCTGTTACCTGTGTAGCCCATTGAGATAGGTCGCCTGTTTGTGAGCCATCCCAAGCTGAAAATCTCGCTACTGGTACAGAATTATCACGACCTCTAACCTTTAAAATGCTTGGCAAAGTTGCTTCTAAGGCGCTACTAATTCCAGCTCCAATACCTGTGTTAAGGTCACTTGAGATACGCTGAATAACATAGCCAACAGTACCGCCGGCAGGGTACACAAACACTCGATATGGACTTATGCCAGCAGTTGCAATAGAAAATAAAACGCCGTTTTGATTATCATCTCTTGTCGCTATATGCGTTGTATTAACTCCAAAAAATGCTCCATTGTTGGCATATAAATTCCCGACATAATAAGTTCCTTCACTACGAATACCCGCTAATGAACCACCATCCGACGTTGGCGGTGCTGTTCCATATATCTTTAAGTTCCCTGCATTAATGTCATTACGCACGTCTAACTCAAAACCAGATGTTGCTGTTGTTGCCCCTATGACGACATTACCGCTTTGGTCAACAATTACTGGTGATGTATCACCTGCTACGTCATTAATCCTTAAAGCATCACCAGCATCGGTCTGATGTATGACAAGCTGTGCGTTTGTTGTGATTGTTCCAATGCCCGTATTGCCGTTAGATGAAATTAATAAGAAATCGCCATTGCCAGAACTAGCACTGGACACCTTCAAAGGAGCATTGGTTGATGACTTAATGACTGATAAGTTCGCTGACGGTATGACTGTGCCGATACCGACTAAGCCATCTGACTTAACGATTAAGTAATTACCATCACCTGTAGGAGCAGAAGAAACCATCATCAAATCCTTAGAACTCTGTTTAACTATCTCTAAGGTTGTTGACGGAGAGGTTGTGCCAATTCCTACGTTATCTGATGTTGTTGTCAGATAGACGTTTGCTCCACCGTCTGTCCAGCCTGAAGCACCGCCAGAAGATGATCCTGTAAGATCCGGCTTACCAGTAAAAGGATTTATTTTTTGATCAGCAAAACTAGGCGTATGTAGCAGAAGCGCGGTTAGACCAAGAATCGTAAGCGATCTGGCGAGAAGCGAGGTAATCATTGCCACCTATAGTTGTGTAAGTAAATTTTTGTATCATCCATCCAGCATCACTTGTTGCAAGTCCGCGAATGGCATATCCGATATAAACAGGTTGACCGTCGGTACGAGCCACATAGTCAACCTGCTGCTGAGTATTGTCCGGCCAAGTTGTAACACGCTTCGCCTTTATGAGATTGTCGTGCTCATCATTCTCTAAAAGGCTTGGCCTTGTATCTCCGTATGCGTTACCCATTGCTTAATGCCTTTTTTCTTTTCTCTAATTGATTAATCTGGCGCTGGATTGTGACATAGTTAAACATTTGATCTAAACGATTACTGCCAAGCCTCGGTGCACCAAAACTTGTTTGGATCTTTTGCATGGCTTCTAATACGTCACCAAGTTCTCCCCCGCCGATATTTTCCCAAAAATAATGAATGACATTATGAAGACGTTCTTTGGTATTTGTGTTTGTGGTCTGACGAGGATCGCTTATATCGAAGAATGAAAATACTTCATCTGGTATCATAAAGCCAGTATTTGTGATGACTGGTAGTGGCTTATGCTCAACCGGTGCTTGTAACGCGCTTGGTACAGATGTAACAATTCCTTCAGACATAAAACTCCTAACCTTTAATTCCTATTTTTAATAAAACAAAACCAACAACACCGACGATGATTGTCCCTATAAATGTTGTAAGAAGAAAGCTGTTAAATTTTAACCAGCTTTTTATTTGTGTATCATGGCTTTCAACCTTTGCGACAAGTCCTGGCTCTCCATTACCATTAAGGATATAAAGTATCTTTTTTATATCCGATCTCATATCTTCCATCCCTTGTCGCCTTTCGTCCATGACTATTCCTTTATTGTATTCTTCCACTTATTGTTACACGCCCAGAGACAGACTTATTAAAACCAGTCGCCACGCCACCACCTGCTACTGAACCATATTCTAAAGAACCTATATCCCACGAAGCCCCACGAGCGTAAGCGTTGTAGTCAACAGTACAGTCTTGGTCACAGGTGATTGATTCGCTGGCATCATCACGAGCAGGGCTTCCAGATTGAAGATAAACTTGATCTTCATAATCTGTTGATTGATAATAATTAGAAGCCACACAGTCTCCGCCACCAACAGCACAGCCTTGTTTGATTGTTCCAGAGAATAATGGATCAACGTCACAGGCATTATTTGTTCCGGCAGAACAGTTGGTATCTGATCCAATATTTTTAGTGTGATAAACTATTGTGTTGTCAATGTCTGGAAGTACGGTAGAACAAGAACCAGAGGCGGCATTGTAAAACAAACAAGTTGTATCATTTCCACCAGAAGTGTTCCAAAGACCATGATCGTCGCCAGCATCACGGCCACCATAAATAATATTGTTATCAAATTTAATCGTTGTCCCGCCGTTACAGTTAGCCGCCCCACCCTCCATAATCATTACGCAATCGCCGGAAGATAGGATAGTGCTGTTATTAACGTGAAGGACTTGATTGTTGACGCTGTTAGCAAAGACCATGACGTTCCCTAAAGCTCGGCAGTTGTCAAAGGCTACGCTTGCGCCAGTGTTGTCTTTGGTAGAGGTGAATGACTGACCATAGAAGAATCCGCAGTTACCAATTATTTTAGAGTTCTCAATCCATCCAGCAAGAGCGTTAGCTTTAAATTGATTTCCGGCGTTTCCTTCGGCTTTGGATTTATAGAACTTAATTGTCCCTGCCCCTGAACCATGCAGAAGGTCAACACCGTCTGATGTGTTGTGTGATACTGAAGAACGTACAAACGTCCAGTTACCAGTTGCTCCGTCACCTAGTCCGATGCCGTCACCAAATCCACCCTGCCCCTGTGACCAGCAATGGTGCTTATCTGTTGAGCTTGACCAATCAGAAACAGTTAAAGGATAACGCTCACCACAACCACTCCATTCAATCTTTGAGTCGGTTAGTGTAATAGTTCCTGTGTAAGAGTCATCACCTGTGCCGTCAGAGTCCCATCCAACGAAACCATTAGCGATAATATTAACGTGATCTAAATCCCAATCTCCGGCGTGATAAGCGAATACACCTTTTTTAGCCATGCCGTGAATATCGACATATTTCATAATTACATTCGTTGCTGAATAGGCATTGAGACCGATTGATGACCACGGCCCAAATGGTGCTGCGCTCCTAACGCATTGAACGGGAAATCCATCTACGTTCCCATCAATAGGTCCATTCTCGATACACGCGGAACCATCGGTAATATCAAGAAATCTAAGGTCTGTATTGCTTCCGATAGATAATACGTCGGCACGTTGAACACCATATAATTTAGGACGTACATTGGCTGGATTTGTTGGGTCGTCATAACCTTTACCATAAATTTTAGTTTTATTATTTGTATCTGCACCTGCTGGAATAGTGTCTAAAATACAATCGTAAGCTGCGGCCGCACCATCATTACACGAAGAAGATGATGTGTTTGGCATTGTTGCGCCGATAAGGTATGAACCAGGGCCGATGATGAGCGTATCACCTGCTGACATAACGCCGGATGTTCCTAATGCGCCAATAGCCCACGCTGGGTGCACAAAAGCGCATGCTTCACCAGTACCAGAACCATCGTAATCAGCATCAGCTAAACCCGTACAAGTCGTCGTAGTCCCACCTGTTGAGGTAGCTCTAACATAATAAGTAGCTGCTTCTACCGAGTTACCTAACAGAAGTGCGAATAAGAGGATTTGTATGGTAAGGATTTTTTTCATTGAACTTTAAAGTCTGTTCCTATTTTTAGGTCTGAATTAACTGATAAGTTAGTTACTGAACCACCCCCAGCGTTCTCCGTATAAATAATTGTTAGAAGTGGTCTATCCGCTGATGTTGCATACTCAGAATGATGAAAGTCATGGTATGAAGAAGTTGGTGAATCACTTATAAAAACCCAACCATAGTTTGTCTGCGATCCGCTGGCAAAATTCTGAATATCATTCTGCCATTGTGTTGATGTTGGGAAAGTATAATAGTTATTACCAGTACCAACAGATAGTGATGTTGATTCGGTAGAATCATGGTCACTTGTTGTATTTAAAGCCCCTGCCGTACCCCAGCTATTTCCTGTTGAGTAAACATTCCATGTTGCCTGTGATTCACTCCAATTTCTAAGCAATCTATATCCACGCAAGACGTTTGTATTGGCATACGTCGTTGTTTGTCTAACTTGTAAAGTGACGCTTGATACAGTTATGTTAGAAGGCAAAGTTGATAGATCAAATCTGAGTAAAGTGTTCGTTCGGTCATTAGCGGCATAGTGTGTAATTTCACCATGATCTTGTGTTCCATAATTTGTCGTTGCCGCTGTTTCTTTTATTTGGGTATCTGTCGTCCCAGCATAACCAGAAACACCCTCTTGAAATGTCACGGTGACAGCCATCGCCGGAAGGCTTAACAAAACCAGAAATAGTGTTAGAAAGAATCTTTTCATTATGACGGCCCCGCACAGATACACGTATCGGCAGTTGCATCCGTACATGCTACAAAATTACCTAACGCACCAGTATTCATTCCGAATACACATCCCGAAACACAAGTTGTGTTACATGCTTGGTTAGCGGCATTTACGGGTGTCCAACCAATATTATTTGTCTGATCAACCTGGAAAGTACCGTTAACTTGTAGAGCGTTCATTGGACTTACTGTTCCAATCCCAACATTACCCTGCACTAAAAGGCCATTAGACGGAGCTGCTATTGTTGAGTAGGCTGCGCCGATGGCGGTAGAAGAACCAACTGACAACTTATTATTTGGTAGGGCGGTACCAATCCCGACGTTACCACCAGAACTAGCCATCACAATGTTTCCGCCAGAAGCTTTGACTTCAAATTTTCCAGTGGGTGCGATAGTAGCTATACCGACGTTACCACCAGAAAGAATAATCAAGTAATCACCATCCCCCGTCGCTACGGATGATACCATCAGCGGTGAACTTGTTGATTGTTTGACAATTTCTAAAGTTGTCGATGGAGTCGTGGTTCCAATACCAACATTGTCTGTCGTTGACGTTGTATATACATTCGTACCACCATCCGTCCATCCACCTGAAGCGGCCGGTGTCGCCCAAGATAAAGTTCCACTTCCGTTTGTGTTTAGGACATCACCGCTATTTCCATCTGCCGTCGGAAGCGTATATGTTTTGTCAGCGCTTAATGTTGATGGCGCTGATAGAGCGATATAATTAGATCCATTTGCGGATGCCTCTGTCAGTTGAAGGCTACCAGCTGAAGAGCTAACTGTTTGAATTGTCCCATTCACAACTAAAGCATTGGCGGGTGCTGTTGTGGTATTAATGCCAACATTCCCGGCACTTGTGATAATAAATAAGTCACCATTCCCTGTTGCGCCACTAGATACCTTTAAAGGAACTGTTGAACTTTGTTTAACAATTTCTAATGTTGCTGAATTTGGAGTCGTTGTTCCGATACCAACATTATCTGAAGTCGTTGTAAGATAAACATTCGTCCCCCCATCTGTCCAGCCGCCTGTACCAGCATTTTCAGTGCAAGAAGCAACTAACCCTAAATTCTGCAATGCAGTACAAACATTCCCTGTTGGCTGCACAATGGGAGTTGAGTTGTAGAAACCTAACTTTTGAGTTGTGGCTGTTCCAATCTTGCTTCCAGTTGTTGTGTTTAAAATAATGTTAGCTGCATCCGACATTGTTAATGATGTTGTTATTGTCGGAGTGGTAGTTACTAATGTTTTAATG
>Ga0208424_1000162_pt1 | contig 8396 bp, 7 predicted proteins | sample DEB3_08_DNA_2_FD_184521 | JGI IMG/M metagenome (GOLD analysis project Ga0208424, IMG submission 184521) | Aqueous microbial communities from the Delaware River and Bay under freshwater to marine salinity gradient to study organic matter... | ecosystem: Environmental > Aquatic > Marine > Coastal ... | reverse complement strand
CCCAAAGCGCAAAGTTCTTTTTCTCTTTGTTCTGGCATTCGGTGGTGTCAAAATGACTCAAGACCAGTTCAACTGATCGTGGCTCGCACCATTCAAGTTCGCGTTCCATGTGGGCAGGGGTGTGGACAACCAGCGGGTCGGCAGCGTTCAGCAGCGCGTTGCGCCCGGGCGATTCAGTCTGCTCATGGTGCAGGAACACCATCGGGTTTTCGTCAGCCAAAGTGACCATCGCCTGTTCACTCAACTGGTCGGTTCCCGTGATCACCACGCGTTCCGCGCCTAGTGCGCGTTCCCATTCGTGCGGTGGGATCAGTTCAATTTCTGCCCACGGTGGCGCACAGTCCCGATACGCGGCATCGGACATTTCAGCCCCGCCCCGATACTTGCCGGGAAGCCAGCGACCCCCGCCCGTATCTTCGACGGGTAGATGATGCGTCACCCACGCGATCACTCAACGACCGCCATGATCGGTTGCCAGAACGTACTAAAAACGTGGTCTGCCTCATACTGCTGGGCGAAGGCTTCAGCAGCGTCAGAAGCGTCTAGAGGGGCGTTATACGCCTGATTCAGGGCTTCGATTATCTCGCGGATGTACGGCAGATGAAACCATGCCCGTTGGCTTCCATCCCAGAACGGTTGACAGTCAACCAGCCAGCCCGAACCGTTCAGTTCTTTTTGGGCGGTCTGGTTCGTGGTAATGACGGGAGTACCGCAAGCCTGCGCTTCAACCACGGGGATACCGAACCCTTCACCCATCGAACACGCCAGCAGAACATCGGCTGCGGAATACAGCGCGGCAAGCGCAGTCTGGTCAACCCCGGTACGCATTACATACTGATCCGCGAACACGATGCGGTCAGACGGAATGCCTGCCGCTTCCGCGAGGTGCTGAAGGTGAACGCCCTGCGCCCCGGCTATGTCCGAATGGACATACAGCCAAGCGTCGGGGTGGGTCTTGGCAAACATGGCGAACGCTAAAAGGTTCTCGCCCCACGACTTGCGCGGCGGGTTGTTGCCCTTGTTCGCTGCGTTGATCATCACCATAAACGCATCTTCGGGAACCCCTGCCAACTGGCGACCCGTCATACCGTTATAGGTTGCGGTTGGCATAAAGTGTTTTTCAATTCCGTGCGGTGCGTACAACGCATCCACGCCAGCGTTGTGAAGCATCGTCTGCCCGAACTTCGACATGGCAACAGTCGTCACGTTCTCGCGTTTGCACCACGCAACGACATCAGGTGGGCAGGGCGTATGGTCAACGGGAACCCACGACAAGATGCGGGGAACCATGTCAAACGCCTTTGACTTGAACACCCACGCATCAAACAGAGTGAGTAACAGCGGTTTGCGTTCTGGTGCGCGGTGCGCCCATTCCTGATAGTGAGCAACGGTCACATCGTCGCTGTAGGCACTCATCCCTTTCGGGTAGACTTCGATCCCGTTCCAGACGGTGTTTGCCCCTTCAAGCCCGTAGTTCGCGTGGATCGCGGTTTGATGGCCTGCTCTGATGAGGCGGGGGGTGAGTTGCGCTGCTTGCTGCCCGTACCCGGTCTTTGCCCACGGCGCGTTTGTGTAGAAGAGAATCTGTCGCCCGATTCCGCGCTGGCGGTTTCCATCGGGTGCGCGTAGCCCAATTGCATCAGGCGTTCCGCTTCTGGGGCTGGCAGTTCGACCACCACGCCTTTGATCACGACTTGCATTCATAGCCCTTCCTCGCAGGTAAGGCGCAGGAAAAACGCAGGTTGCGGGTGAGCCAGCCCTGCGCGATCTGGCCCACCCGCGACTCAATCAGTAGGTCAGGATGCCCCACCGATGAAGTACTTGACCGCAGCGGTCTGCGGCAGGTCACCGTCGATACGCACACGCGCACGGAAGGTGATGAGGTCGTTCGCAAACGCGTAGTCGTCGGAACGCTCGAAAGCGATGCCGCCAGCCATGCGAACGTAGTACTCGCGGAGATTTCCGAAAAGCACCGACTTGGCAGCGGTTCCGACCGCAGCCACATCCGGGTTCTCGTAGATCGCGTAGCCAAGCAACTGGTCGGGCTGACCCGCCTGAAGCGAAGGCTGGAACAAGTACTGACCGTAGGTGTCCTTCAACTTACGGGTAGCCGCAAGTGCCGAAGTCGCCATCATCCAGCCCGTGCCGGGCATACGGCGGTACGCGCTGTTCACGCTGTACGACAGGTCGATGAGGTTGTCAGCGGTGAATGCACCGACGACACCCGTTCCACCCGTGACACCCGAACCAGCGGCAACCGCGATACCGTTCGGCATCGTGGAATCCGTACCCGTGGTGAGCGCGGTGTTGACTGCAACGCCGATGGCGATACCCGACTGACGGGCAAGGAAGCCCAACAGGTCAACGCCCGAATCGTCAATCATTTCACGCGACACCTGAATGAGGTGACCGTACTTGTAGGCGTTCAAGGTGATGAACGACTGGAAGGTCGGGTCAGACTCGCTGAACGCAGAACCCTGCGCGGTAAGCGATGCGGTGCTGTACGCGCTGGTACGCGGGATCTGAAGAGCCTCGCCACCTGCGGTGTTGATCATCGTGCTGGTCTGAAGCATCGGGCCTGCGACCACCATGTGTTCAACGATCTGGTCGTAGAACGAGGTCGGGACAGGTGCGCCAGTCGAAGAGGTGAGAACGTCACGCTTCTCAAAGGTCGCCGAACGGACTTCGCCACGGCAAAGCGCGCGAACGAGGTCAGCATCATTCTGCACCTCACGCGCCTCTTCGACGGTGCGCTTGCCACGGGTGGCTTCTGCGATGTTCAGTTCACGGGCTTCGTCAGCCTGAAGTTGCTTGATGATTTCCGAACGCTTGTTCAGGTCATCGTTGATACGGGCGTACTTCTGCTCTTCTTCAGCAGAAAGGTCACGCTTCTCCGCAGCCGCTGCGTCAAGAAGGGCTTTTGCCTCTTCCCATGCACGGTTACGAAGTTCAATCTGTCGGTCAATGTACGACATGGTTTCACTTCCTTTTGTGGGTTTGTGGATGGTTGATTACAACGACGCGGTTCCGCAATCGTGGGCGCGGCTCACACAACCCGAAAGAAAATGTAGATCAGGCTAAAACAGTTTGCAACTAGAACTGCTTTGACAGCAGATCAAGATGCTTCAACTTCAAGCCGATGGTGTTGACCATCTCCGGGTCAGGCTTCACGCGAAGTTTGTTGACCGTCTCTTCCAGCATCGAAGCCTGATCAGGTGACAGCGGTTTGCCGTTCTCCAAGATTGTCAACGCTTCCGCGAGTTGGTCAGCGTCAAGACCCGTCACTTCTGCGAGCGCGTCAATCGAACGCAGGCTTGCGCTCGTCGCCTTGTACGCCGGGAAGCCAGTAACCACCGATACTTCGTGCAGGCGCACTTCGCGCAGTTCGCGGCGCATCCCATCTTCCGACCAGCGATCACCGTTGCGCGGAACGCTAAAGCCGAACGACATTGAATCAACGTCGCCACGCTTCATCAGTTCGGCAAGGTCACGGGCGTAGGAAGTGTTCGGCAGATCAGCGTCAGCCAGAAGCCCCTTGCCGTCAACCGACAGGCGAAGGGTCTTGGCGCGAGTCGAACCCAGAACCAGCGTTGAATCGTGGTTCAGGTACATCTTGACGTTGTTGCGGGACTTCAGAGTTTTGTCGAACGCCCCCGGCATGATCCGTTCGATGAAGGGCAGCGGTTCGCTGTCGCTGTTGAACACGGCTGCGTAACCACGGAAGGTCATCCCATCGCCTTCCTGCCGTATCTCAAAGTCCTGAACAACCAACCTGCGGGTTTCGACTTCGGTCTTGTTTCGCATCATTTCGATTTCCTTCACTCGCTTGCCCACGTTGAACGAACGATCCTGTTCCGCGTCTAGACGGGCAACAACGCCTTCAGCGTACTCTTGCGCCCTTTGTGCTGCGGCTCTGCTTGGCCCTGAACCCCACAGCAGGTGCGCGACCAGCCCGGGCGTGATCGGGGTTTCTTCGTCTACCGCTGCGAGGTCGCCAATGTGTCGGGCGATCCACGGCCCGATTCTGCGCCATTTGGCTTCGCTGACTTGACCTTGTGCCATCAGTCGGGCTTCGCGCACCGTGGCGGGTTGCAGGCCGTCGCCTGCTTCGCCATCGGCATACAGTTCCAAACCGCGTCGGGCTGCTGCCCTCATGTATTCAGGCGGGGACAGATCGACCTGCCGTGATTCAAGCGCGGCTTCCTCTTCAACCTCGTCGGTCAGCGGTGGCAGTTCGGGTTCGGTCGGCAGCGCGTCAATCTTGATCAGTTCGCTGAACCGCTTACCTAACAGTTCTTCGGTAGGTTCGTAGTAGCCCTCTTCTGGTTCTGCTTCCCACTTGCGTACCAGCGCAATCGGATCATCGGCGGTGGCAGTCAGCGAGTATTCGCCACCTTCGACACCGAAGGTTCCTTCGGTCATGACGTATTCGACCTGCCCACGGTAGATCGCATCTTCATCGAACCATTCAACGAAGTCGCCTTCGGAAAGTTCACCGGGCAAAGCCCGTTCACCACCCGGTTCGATTCCCTCTTCAAGCGAGACTGCGACCATCTGCGCGATGGCATCGGCTTTCGACTGGTGGCAACCAATCGTTTCACCGTCATCTTTGATCGTCGCCCAACCAGAGCAACCAACCACGCCTTGCTTGATGTAGTACGGCATTACAAAGTCTCCCTAATCCAGCAGACGCTGTGACCCGTCTTGCCCGACACGGCATAGAGCGCATCCAGCGGGTTGATCACAAGTTGAATTGCGTTGAGTTTCTCTAGGCGGTAACCGTTCGTGATTGTTACGTCAGGGCCGCCGACGAACACGGCATCGGTGTTGTCAATGTTCTGGAACGTGATGCGGTACGGCATCTGGTGCAAACCGTCAATCATCGTTGGCGTAGTGCCAACTGCAATCTGTCCTGATGTGATTGCCATCAGCCCACCGGGTACGCGCTGGCTGGGTCGGTCGGGTCAATGGTGGCAAGCGGCTGCAACTGCGTCGAAGGTACGCCCGTATGCGGAATGTCAGGTAGCCCCATCGCTTCCAGCACCCCTGCAGGCTCAAAGCCTGACAGGATCAACTTTTGCGCCATCGCTACTTTGCGGTCGGTTTCGGTCAGGTTCGCCGCAGCGATGTCTACGTTCGCCAACGGAACGCGGTAGTTGTCGCCACCGTCAACAGGCGAAAAGTCCTCTAGGCGGCGAACATCGTTGATGCTCATGTACCCAGCCTGAAGCGCGGTCGAATAAACCTGTGCGCGGGTCTGCGAGTCGCCACGCAAAAGGGCTTCCATGTTGAACCGAAGAAACACGCCTTCGGGCAGAAGTCGCGAATAGGCATCTTCAAGTTTGGCGACGTAAGGCCGCAACGTATGGGTGACGAAGTGAATTGCGTTCGCTTCGACCGATGCGTATGACATAGCCCCGGGCGTGGTCACGCCCAGCATCGACGGGGGGCAACGGAACGCCCGTGCAATCTCTTCAATCGAAAGCCTGCGTGATTCCAGCATCTGTGCTGCGTCAGGGTCAACGCCAGTCTTAGTGAACTTCGCGCCACCTGTGAGCAGCCCGGGGCGATGCGCCTTGCGAAGTCCCTTGTGCTTGTTCTCAAACCCGTCAACAAGTTGGGTCGCCTGTTCTTTCGTCAGGTTGCCGGGAAACTCAATGATGCCGCTGGTGGTCGAACCCTGCCCGAAGAACCGCGCTGCGAATTCCTCAAGAGCCTTCGCCAGACCCAATGACTGCTTGATCAGTTCAATGCGCGACTCACCGCGAAGTTGACCGGGCTTACGCATTTCAACGATGTGCAAGATTTCGTCAGAGAACATCGGTCGGTCATCGTGGGTGGTGGTGTAGACCAGTCGCCCTTCGCCGTTGCGGTGAACGTGAACGTGCTGCGGGTTCAAGACGATCAGGGCGGCAATACCGCTGTCGTCGCGCACGATGCGAACGAAAGCGTTTCCGTCGATCAGCAGGCTGAACAGAACTTCCTGAAAGTGATCTGTCTTTGTGATGTTTGTATCTGGGTAGTCGATCCACGTTGGGCGCGGGAACACGGGTACGCGCTCGCCATTCACCCTACGGAACGGGCCAACAGGCATCGTAGAAATGCTGTCGCTAATCAAGCGAACGCAGGCGTAGACCGTGCCAAGCCTGATCGAATCTTCCTGCGTGATGATCGTGCCAGCGTTGGTGGTGAGCGCGTAGGAATCGCCTGCACCCCACAGGGTCTGAAACGAGATAGCGCGTTGTTCAGTTGCGTTCGGCAGTAGTCGTTCCAGCATTCAGTTCACCTTTGCGCCCGGTTGCAATCCCCCAAAGTACCAAAAGAATTCCTGAAACGATGAAGCCTAGTGGAAGCCACCACAGGAAGCAGCCGATGGCGATGGCGATGAGGCCGACCAACTCAAACAACAACGGAATCATTTATGTCCCCTCATACGTCATAGAACATCGGAACTATCTCTTCAGGCGGGTTCGTTGATGCGCGATCCAACGCCATGACCAGCGCAATCGCCGCGTCGATCTTGCGCTTGCTTTTGCCCTTCGACAGTCGCCACCCGTTATCGGTCATGCGTTGCGCGGCAGACAGAACCTGATCGGTGAAGGTTGGTTGCCCCCGATGACGCACCTTGCCTGTCACGATCAGTTCGTAAGCCTGACCACAGGCAGGAACCATGCGAGCCGCCGACTGCGGAAACTCCACCATCGGCAACCCGTCATCCTGTAGGACTTCTGCTGACCGCTGGAAAAACGCTGGGTCGAACGCAACTTCTTTCAGGCTGTATTTCATGTGCAGTTCGCGCAACAAGTGTTCAACAGCGGCAACGTCTACCGACTGCGAATCGGGCTGGATGATGTGCGGTTCCGTCACAAACAGATCACCCTGTTTCTGCACCGCCACGACGGCGATGGTGTCGTGCTTCAATGCCATGTCCACGCCGACCCACGTTGGTTCGTGCGGGATCAGTTCTTGATCACCCCGGCACAGTTCCCACGCGCCTGCGGGTAGCCATGATTCCTGCGAACGAACCCATTGACCCAGACGGTATCTGCGGTACGCCATCTCGCTTGTCTGCTTCGCAGCGGATTCCATGTCGCCCAAATCCATCAGCCCTTCAGCAAGGTTCGGGTTCGCCTGTCGCCATTGGGCTTGGTCAAAAATGTCGCAGTCCTCATCGGACTCCCACGACCAGAACCCGAACGTGGGGTCGTCTAGTTCGCCTGATGCACACTTTTTGCCGTACTGGTAGAGCAGACCGCACGGGGAATCCAAGTCATACCCGGGTGTGGTGATGCCAACTACCAGCGGTTCCTTACGCGCACCCGAACCCAGCGTCAGAGCGTCGTACAAATCTGTGGTGCGCTGAACGTGCAATTCGTCGAAGATCACCGTGGTCGGGTTCAAGCCCTGCGCCAGTTTGCCGTCAGCAGACAAGACGCGATACACAGACCCGAACAGCGGCACTTCAATCGCGTCACGATAAACCTTGCATTCCGCAGCCAGCAGCGGGTTAGACAGAATCTGTTGCTTCACTTCACCGAACACGATGCGAGCCTGCTGACGATCACCAGCCGCCGAATACACTTCTGCACCCGGCTCGCCAGCAAACATCCCGTACAGCGCAATCGCAGAACCCATCAGCGATTTGCCGTTCTTGCGAGGCAACATGATCAGGGCGCGTCGATACCGCAACCGCTTCGTCACCGGGTCGCGCTCATACAGGCCACGCATCAACCACTTCTGCCAGTCGGTGAACACAAGCGACTGACCAGCCAAGAAACCTTTCGTGACAGAACAATATGATTCAGCAAACTCAACTACTTCAGGGCCGTCAGACAACGCCGACCGCATCGGCGTAAAGAACTTTGGCGACCAGTCAGGATGAGGCTGCGTTACGTCGCTGCGCGATCTTTTGGTTGAGTTTGACAAACTCTGATTCCTTCACTTCGCTAAGTCCAATGCGCGAACGGTCAACAGGGTTCATCCCCAAATCACCCAGCGCAGAATAAATTTGCTTCTCCAGTTCGCGTAGGGCTTTGCGTTCACGCCACGCGTCAGGATCGCTCAACACTCTATGACGCAACTGCTGTCGCTCGTCTACCGACTCGCACACCAACAAAACTGTTTCGCCATCGGTCGAAGGTTTGAGCCATGCCCAGCATGACGACCACACCCGCTGCCACAGTTCCGAACCAGCCTTGCCCAACGGTCGATGCGGTTCAGGCAACGTCGAAGCCGCCACAGGCAACGCCACCACTTCCGCTTTGGGCAGGGGTCGCTTGCCCGGGTTACCCGTGCGCTTCTTCTGCTCAACTGGCTTCGGGGGTCTGCCCATTCGGGTCATTTCGATCACTTTCGTTGCGTTTCGGAAAAGCATAACTTTCGCGGTCGCGCACGGA
>Ga0208424_1000160_pt1 | contig 8462 bp, 12 predicted proteins | sample DEB3_08_DNA_2_FD_184521 | JGI IMG/M metagenome (GOLD analysis project Ga0208424, IMG submission 184521) | Aqueous microbial communities from the Delaware River and Bay under freshwater to marine salinity gradient to study organic matter... | ecosystem: Environmental > Aquatic > Marine > Coastal ... | reverse complement strand
TTTTTCTTCTTTTGAAGAAGTAGCACCTTGTTTATCTAACCTACTATTGCTAGCTCTACCTGTGTAGCCCCGTTCGTTGCCTACTAGAGAACTCGATAGATTCGGTACGTTTATCTGGGTTGGTAAGCTACCTGCCTTCCCAAGGGCTGGATGATGGCCCCGTGTTTATTCTAGTAGGGTTTACCCTGATGTAAAGGGGATAGCCTGTGGATAACTCAATATACTTTTTCTGTATAAAAATTTTTGTCTAAAACTTTTTCCTTGGATACAATGCGCCTGTTGGAATGTTAAGACAGCTCTCAAGGATGTTGATGCAAGATGTTTTCTGTCTTTCCGTCTTGCCTAGCTGAAGACCAAATTGAGTTCCAACACTTATAAGGAATAGCATGGAATGGACATTGGCACACCCACTGCATGATGTGGACGATATTGTGGAGATGGCAGACTCAGTATTTGGCTCTGAGGCTGATGGCATATTGACTAGAGACAAAGCCGTGTTTCGCAAGCACGTTACTGTGGCAACGACAGTACAGGTCTTTGACAAAAGCAAAGAATTCATCGCTGTTTGCCGTGGCGACAAATGGGTTAAGACCTATATGGGTGAGGCTGCTGAAGATACGCTACTTGCGTACTGTTGGTTTGATAGGGGTGGCTATACAACCTATGCCAATGAAGAAATCAGTAATGCTAAATTCCACCACCTTGACTTACAGCTGCCAGTAAGGTTGCGTGTCAGGCTAATTAATGAGATGATTGACCAACATATACTGTGGGCAAACCGATGGGGTATACCTGTGGTATGTTCCACTTCTATCCGTGCCGAGCATGATGGATTTATGAAGATTCACAAGAAACGTGGCTTTACTGTCAACGGATCGTATGCTTGGATTAGAACTGAAAAGGGTATGGAATGTTTGACGAAATAAGACCCGAAGGCTCTACAGTCAATTCTGAAGAACAAAAGCAGAAGGCTCGGGACTACGCCAAAGCTAAACGGGCGCAAAACAAAGCCATGAAACTGGCAACAGGACAGATTGAGCCTAAAGAAGCTCCTGAACAACCCAAAGACGAATACGACTTTACCAACTTTACGCCACGCTCACAAAAAGCACCAGGTCGCCCAAAATCTATTGTTAACAAAGTAACCGAATATGGTGCATTGTTTAACAAGCTCAATGATGAGCGTATTGCCAATGGTATGCCTCCCTTGAAAACTGCCATGGAAGTCCTGATTGATGCCATGCAGTCTGATCATCTAGATATCAAAGACAAAGCCAAGATTGCTGATAAACTGGCTCCGTTTGAATCTAGCCGTGCCCCGATCATTTCCGTAGAACATATTCAAAATGTGACTAGGGAAGATGAAGGTGACGCAGATGATGCGTTAAATGAGTTTCTCGATTCCCTAAGAAAGGTGTAATATATGCCCTTGAAAAAGTCAAAAAGTCCCAAAGCTTTTTCCTCTAACGTCAAGACCGAGATGAAAGCGGGTAAACCGCAGAAACAGGCCGTGGCAATTGCGTACCAAATGAAACGGGATGCTGAACATAAACGTAAAGGTTCAAAATGAGCGGTTATACATCTGGCAACAATGCCCCCACATTGATGGCTCAAGCCCCTAATCGCAAGGGCAATCAATCAAAACACGTTCCTGGCATGGCGGGTCCTTTGGGCGTAACTGCCGTGACTCGTCCTGAAGGTTCAACTACTTACAGTGGTCCTCACCAAGGTGCTGCTAAAACTTCTGGCTCTGCCACTTCAGGCCGTGGTCAAAAAGTTATGGTGTCACAACCCAAACCATATGAGACTTGCACAACCAATGGTGGTTATGTCAAAGGCTCTTCTTACTTAAAGTGAGATTATTATGTACGGAAAAGTAATCAATGGTGGCGCACAAATGCGCAAGGGTTTGACCAAAGGCATCAACGACAAATTGGCAAGCCGTTCTGCTGAAGATGACCGCAGAGCTACTGTAGCTACTGCTGTTAACAATGCTTACAAGGTGAACACAATTTCATCTCAGCACACTAATGGCACTAAAGGTGGTAGCTTTGTTAAGCCTAGCAACCGCAGCAAAGACATTCCAGTCTAAGGATTATTATGATTATTGAAGACTTTGTTCGTGACGAAGCCAACGAGATTTTTGCAATTGTCGCTGGCGAAAAGATTCATCTGACTACTGAGTATGTGGTAGCCCACAAGCCTCAGATCGGTGATACCCTAGTAGAAGAAACTACTGAAGAAACTAAAGCTGAATAAGGAAATGTATGGCAACGTATGATATTGATGCACTGAAGGTGGACCTGCCTTCTGCAAAAGAATTGGCTCAGTTTGTTTACGACAAGACAGATGGACTTGTATCTTTAGACCTTATTGGTAAGCCTAAAGAAGAACAATACATTGTCGCTAAGAATGCTCTTGAAGGCAAAAAAGTACCTTCTGAGTATTTGACTGGCTTTAATCCGTATGTGGAGAAGAAGGATGTTATTCCTGAAGACCCACTACGGAAATTGCCAAAGCGCAGTATTGATCTGCCTGACGAAGAGTCACAAGTCCACTATTTTGGCGCAACCAATATGCCCCACCCATTGGACCCACAGTCCGATAAGAAGGTGTACATTGATTTTCGCAAATACGAAAACGGCTTGATCACATACCAGATCACTGGTCCTGTGGAAAAGATTCCCGTTGGTGAAAAGCTCAACAAGTATGGTCAAACAGTTCCTGAGAAATACTCATGGATTGACCCCCGTACTGAAGAAAAAGTATTGCGTAATCCAGATGGCACTTTTACCAAAGAAGGTCGTGGTATTCACACATTCTTGATTGGTGAAAAAGGTGGCGGTGTTTGGACATTGATTGACCGAGACATTGTTAGCATTTCTCAAAAGAACATTGCTGATCCGTGGGCCTAATGGAAGACCCATCAAAAATCTTCCAGAATAGACTTTCATCCCAAGCTGAAGCTTGCGCCCGTAAAACTCTTGAATGGTTGCAAAAAGACCTTCAAGGTGGACAAAAGCTTGAGCCGGATGAAATCTATTACTTAGCCTATGCTGCACAAATCTTGTTAGACATACGAGATAACTATGGCAAAAAGTGAAGCCAGTGACTACATATTGCCGCTCTACAAAGACCGAGCAATTAAGCATTTGGTCAAACTGGCTGGTGGCAAAGATAAAGTTAAAGAATTAAATTCTGATCAACTCAAGGCAATGAAAGTTGCCAGAGACAAACTTGCTCAGGATATGCAATTTAATACTTTGAAATGGTTTAGACCTTTCAAGTATCAACAAAAGTTTTTTGACCTTGGCGGAAAATTCTCACGCAGAGGTATGATTGCTGCCAATCGTGCTGGCAAAACTATTGCATCGACTTATGAGACTGCATACCATTTAACTGGTCGGTATCCTAAGGATTGGAAAGGCGTGAGATGGGACAAGCCCATAATTGCTATGTGTTCTGGCGAATCTTGGGAACAGGTTGCTAAGACATTGCAGTCCAAACTATTGGGCTGTGATGACATTAAGCAAAGTTACAAGTTGGGCACGGGGTCTATTCCAAGGGAGTGCATTGATGACAAATCAATCCGAACAGATGGGGCCAACGTCCTTGCCATCGAGATATGGCATGAGTCTGGAGGAAAGTCTAAACTTTACTTCTCCAACTACACCCAACAAGTCCGACATTTGCAGGGTTTTGAGTTGGACCTCGTGGTTCTTGACGAGCAGCCACCAGACGAAACTTTTTCAGAACTTGTTGTTCGTACAGCGGCCCGAAACGGGCAAGTTATCTGTTCGTTTACTCCACTCAAAGGTTTATCGGGACTGGTAAGAAAGTTCTGGGATCAAGTTGATGGATATGCCCATGTGCGAGTAACTTGGGACGATATTCCGTACACCAATGAATGGGGTGAATCGTTTTTCCCTAAAAGTGAACGTGAACAATTAGCCCGAGACTTTATGCCTTGGGAGCGAGATTGCCGTATTAATGGCATCCCATTGGTCGGCAAAGGCGTGGTATTCCCAATGTTGGAATGGCCTACATATAAGTCTGAAGATGTGGATTTGCGGGTCAACGATAAGCTTGAACGCCTGATTAGCTTTGACTTGGGCATTAAGAATGACCCGACAGTTATTTCGTTCTTTTTCCGCAATCCTGTGGAAGAGATTATTTACCTGCACAAGCAAATTACCATTCCTAGCGGTGAAACACCGGACGAATATGTCCATTACTTGCTAGACAGGGAATCTAGGGATGTGCCAATTGCTTTGCCCCACGATGCTGGTTTGGCAGGTCGGTACACTTTGACAGAGCAGTCAGTGCGGGAAGTTTTTGAAGATTCCTATGGACTAAACTGCATTCCTGGTGCTATATTAAACCCACCTAATGATCAAGGCAAAGTAACTAACCATAAAGCATATGGAATCAATATAATGCGTATGGGCATGGAACGTAAAACTTTTATGGTAAACGAGTCATGCAAGGCATTTCTTGATGAGGCTAGAAATTACGCCATTGACGATGCAGGGCGGTTTTCTGATCCAGATGACCACATTGACTCTGCTCGAATTGGCGTTTTGGCTTTGATCCAAGGACATGGCGAATCCGTGGTAAGTCGGGCAAACAACTTTACTTTTAGGCGCATTGAAATGCCTGAAGGCAAAGTCCAAAGGATATAAGTATGTTGGACAAACAAAATGTAATCGTAGAAAGCCTTGAGTCACCTACAGGTAATCGTGGCCTTACCGAACAAGTTTGCCATGAAGTATATGTAAAAATGGTAGATTACTTGAGACTTACACAGTCCAAGAATACATACAATCGTTTTACAGATTACCACTATCTTAATATTCCAGTATCAAATTCAACGGAACCAATTCGTGGCATTGACTACATTCAGCCTATTGTGGCTCCTGGCATTGATTATGCTACTGCGGTAATTACCAAATGTTTGATGCCTAACGGCAAGATTAACTTTGAGTTTGAACGATTCAGTGAAGCAGATGGCGACCAAGCTCGTCAAGCTACTGAGATGGTCAAATATATGCTCAACAGTAAGAATGATTCTTATCAAGTCATTCGTGATTGGGCACAAGATTCTTTGCTGCACAAAAACGGCATTGTGATGGTTTCTCCTGTGCGTAACCCCATTACGCAATACAAAGAAGTTGAAGGCACTCGTGACCAATTGCGAGTATTTGAGACTTTGGCTGGCGAAAAAGGTTTGACCGCCAAGCGTCAAGATATGCGTAAGATTGACGTAGACTTACAAGGCGCAATGCAAGAAGCCATGATGCCTGATGAGTCAGAGGCCATGCAAGAACCTAGCGGTGATGAACTGCAAGAAGCACTGCGTAACAATACAATCTATCGTGCCAAGTACAAGCTGACTGGCTACGAAACAAGCATCCGAGTTAAGCACGTTGCACAGCATTATTTTGTTTGCAACCCTACTATTTCCACCATTCAGGACCAAGATTTTGTGGGTTTTTATGACCCCATGACTATCCATGAGTGCAAGACACAATTCCCATTTGTGGACTTGGAAAAGTTGGCTGACCATGCGGCTTATGGACCTGCGGGTGCGTACCAAGCTGGCGCATTGGAAAACGATTTGGCTCTCCATGCCCGTGATTCCACACCAGTGCCAGGTCAAGGCGTGATTGCCTCCCAAGGTGCAGATCGCTATAGCCGAGTCATCATGTTGACTACTGCTTGGATTCGCAGAGACATTGATGGTGATGGCGAAGAAGAGATTGTTGAGTGCTGTTTCTCAGGCTCTTACATTCTGTATGCCAAAGAAGTCGATTTCATTCCTTTGGCTAATATGTGTCCAAAGCCCATTACTGGTAACTTCTTTGGTTACTCATTAGGTGAGCGTTTGGTTCCGCTTCAGGAATATGCAACGGCAATTCGCAGGGCTGAAATGTCCTTTGCCATGCAATCCTCAACTCCTCGCATTGGTGTCAATCCTGAGTTTTTGGATGCCGAAGAAATTCAGCGTGGCGTAAGTGCCATGTTCATTTTGGATCGCAAGTTTGATCCCACCAAGCACATCTTTGAATTCCAGCCAATGCAAGGCAATTTGGGTTATGTGGAATCTGCCATGGCTCGTTTTGAGTCTGACAAGATGGCAATGATTGGCATGACAAGCCCAAGCGATACGCTCAATCCTGAAGTAATGAAAGACGGAAACTCCGGCTTTAAGCTTCAATTGGCTATGGGTCCAAACCAGTTGATTCAAGACGAAATGGTCAAGAACTGTGCCATTGGTTTGCGTGATGTGATCTACATTACTTGGAAGACTTTGATCCAGTATTCTGATGATTACAACATCCAACAATTGGCTGCCACTTGCCTCAAGGGTGCGCCATTTATGGATGCTTTGTCGGTAGAAAACTTTGAGTTTATTGACCGCAAGATGATCAATATTGATCTGGCTTTGGGTTTTCTGTCTGAGGAAAACCGCCTGACCCGCCAGCAAATGATTCTCCAAGCACAACAGCAATTTGCGCAAGCCATGATGCAAGTGCCACCTGAAGTGCCTGAAATGTTCATCAAGGTTCGTAGACCTTTTGAAGATACTTTGCGTGTTTTGGGTGTTAAAGATGTGGATGCTTATTTGCCCACATTGGAAGAAGCCGCTAAGATTATGCAAGCTCAAGCGGCAAAAGGGCCATCTGCTGAACAACAAGAAACTCAGTCTAAAGTGGCTTTGAATAACGCAAAAGCTCAAGAAAGCGGATCAGTTACTGCTTTGAATATGAAAAAGGCAGAAGATATTGATACAGACAATATGTTTGAGGCATTGGCAGCTAAGAGAGGTAAGCTTAGTGCTGTTGAAATAGATTAAGGATTGCAATGAAAAGCTTGGTATCGAATATCCGTGATTACTTTAATCGCAGAACAAAAGTTATTGATAGTCATAAGGAGGCCAATGTAAATCGGAAGGCTCTGGTTATAGAGAATGGTGAGAGTGCAAAACGGCTCTTAAGAAATGATGATTTTGCATTGTTATTTAACCTATATAGGTTTTACCTGCTTGAGATGCTAGAAGAAAGCAGAGACGATGTTAATCGAATTGATAATGCACAGCGTGTTGCCGGAGTCCGAGACTTCATTGAGTTTATAGAACGAACTGAATATCTCGGTAAGGTAGCCAACAAAAATGTTGAAACTTTAACGAAATAAGGTAATATATGTCAGACGTAATCGCTAATGCGACCGCCACTGAGCAAACTGGTGTGAATCCTGTAGATGCTATCGCAGGGATGATTGCCGCCAACAGGCGTAACACTCCCCCTACCGAAGCAGCTGCACCACCAGCAGGACAAGAAGAAGCGAAAGCTGAATCCCCTGAGGCGACTCCTGAGGAAGGAATCGAACCTGAAGATAGTATTGATGGGACTACAGACACTGTAGATTCAGAAGATGCGGATGAGGCCACCGATGGTGTAACCGAACCAGTCAACTTCTTGGAGTTTGCAGAGCAGAATCCTGACATGATGTGGAGAATTCCCAATAAGGATGCCGAAGGTGGCTTTATTGAGATTCCTGTATCAAAGGCGGCTGCTATTCTTGGTCAAGGAAGTGCTATCCATGAGAATGCTCGTAAGCTTAAAGCCGAAAAAGCAGACTTTGAAGAGTATGAAAGTAAGCGCAGAGCTGAATTAGATGGTTTGCAAATTGGATTGGAATTAACTGTAGTACCTCAGTTGCAACAAGCGGCTGACGAACTGGTAAAAATTCAAGGATTCAACCAGCAATGGAAGCAAATCTATGACAATGCTACTGATGATGTTCGTAGAAGTGAAGCGGAAGCTGCAATTCGACAAAACAACGAACTGATTCAAGAAAAGTCAGAATTCATCAAAGCGAATAGACCGAGAGTTGAACAGTTTTTTAATCATAGAAGTGAGTTTGTAAAGCAACAGCTTGAACAATCTCGACAAAGCTTCAAAGACAAAGAACTGGCAAACAAAGCGGTTTTTACTGAATTACGAGACAAATTGTCTAAAGAGTGGAATGGTGCAAGCGGTACATTTGTTCCTGGTGTCCAAAACATTGATTTGGTATCCAGTGATGAATATCTTTTAGGATTGATTCGGGATGGTATGAAATTCCGAGAAGGTCCTAAAGTCAAGAACGCTGGAGGTTCATTGGCAGCAGCCAGTAAACCAATGGCTCGTGGCAAAACAGCACCTGAAGACAAGACAGTTGAACTTCAAAGGAAAGCCCAATCTGGCGATAAGAATGCGGCTCGTGACCTTTTAGCAACCATGCTTGCAAACAATAAACGCAAGCGTTAATTCAGGAGAATTATTATGGCAACGATTACAAGTACATCGCTCGGTAACGGCAATGGCGCATATGCTACCGACATCGTGGTTAAAGACCTCGACATGACAGTTTCTAACTATGTTAAGGATCGTACACCGCTCACTAACATGGCTATGAGC
>Ga0208424_1000149_pt1 | contig 8643 bp, 12 predicted proteins | sample DEB3_08_DNA_2_FD_184521 | JGI IMG/M metagenome (GOLD analysis project Ga0208424, IMG submission 184521) | Aqueous microbial communities from the Delaware River and Bay under freshwater to marine salinity gradient to study organic matter... | ecosystem: Environmental > Aquatic > Marine > Coastal ... | reverse complement strand
CGCTGAGGCGGTGCAAGGTATTACGGCAATTCCAGAGCCGTCGATTGAGCAGCAAGCACAAACAAAACCGCACAGCAAAGTATCGCGCGCGGTGAAATTGGATGACGGCTCTTGGCAGGTTTACACCGAATATTTGGATCACCAACCGCAAGAGCAAGAGCAACCGGAAAACAACGAAGAGGGGCAACTAATTAATGGCTAATGCAATTTATCCAAAGTGGAAAGAAGCACTTTTGCAAAACTCGGCAGACTCCGATCTGGATGGCACAGGAACGACGGGTGTTTATGTGGCGCTGGTAGATACAGGCACCTATACTTACAATTCCGCACATGAATTTTATTCGTCACTGTCCGGCATTGTCGGAACGGATCAGGAGATAGGCGCGACGAAGAGCTACACTAACGGCGCGTTCGATGGCGCTGACGTGACGTTTACGTCGGTTTCAGGTGCTACTGTAGAAGCTTTGGTTCTGTATCGCAAGAATGCAGGCGCCAACACAACGTGGCGGCTGATTGCGTACATTGATACCGGAGTAACTGGTCTACCGGTAACTCCGAATGGCGGCAATATTTCAATAGCTTGGAACGCATCAGGTATTTTTGCGCTGTAAAAACATGGCAAATATCACTTTACAAAAAGTATACGAATGCGCTACTGGCGATCATCTCAGGCTTAGTGTCTCTGGTGATGTTCCAGCACAGGATGTTGGTGTCTATCTTCCAGATTTAGCTGGCGCTATCACTGAAGAAGAGAAACAAGCATTTCTGAAAGTGCTGCTTCGTGTTGCTAAGATAGGTAGAACACAGCAGCAAGTAAAAACAGCATTGACTAATGGATATACAATAACAATATGAGTCAGGTATTTGTAAATCAAGTAAATAGACTCCCATTAATGGCTCAAGCAGATGCTACTGGAGCCACACCGGTAACACTCAATGCAGCTGGTGAAACTGTATGTGTCATTGGGTATATTATGTTACAAAATCCTATTGGTGGTAGTAAAACTATTTCAGCAGCAGGGGGTGGTAGTATTGTTTGGAGAACAGGTACTAGTACATTCGCAAATGCTGGAACTACTTTTAAAGTAGGAATTCAAGATGTTTCTACAGCTACCTCTCCCGCACAAGGGGATGGTACTTTCGACGTAGAGGCTAGTTTTACAGGAGGGGGGGGTGGAGTTACAAGTGGAGCAGTACAAACCTCAGTAATGACTTCTGGAACGAAAACCATTGCTCATGGAGATTTAATAGCAATAACATTTTCAATGACAGCTAGAGGTGGTACTGATGCTGTCGCAGTTAATTCTAATAATACTGGAATATATCCAGCAACACCAAATCTACCTACCATCACTAATAATACATCTGGTGCATTCTTAAAGACATCAGCAGCAGCTCCAAATTGTTACATTGTATTTGATGATGGATCAATAGGATATTTTGGTGGTTTTCCATTCTTCGCAGTTGCACCAACAGGTGTGAATATAAATTCAGGAACAGCTACAGCAGATGAGTATGGCAATATTTTTAACTTATCCACAACTTATGTGGCGTATGGTATATATTTTAATGGCCTATTAGCAAGTGCGTCCACTGATTATGAACTTATCCTATATAGTGATCCATTAGGTACACCAGTAGCAGAACGCACAATCACTGTAGATGCTACAACAGTAGGAGGCACCGCAGCAACACAAGTTGAAGTGTTGTTCTCAGTTCCGTTCGCTATAAAAGCGAATACCAACTATGCAATAACCTGTCGCCCAACCACAGCAAATAATGTGACTGTTTATTATCTTGATGCTCTAACTACCACTGCAAAACTTACAATGTATGGAAGTTCAATTTATGCATGTCGTAGATTAGACAATTCAGGGGCATTCTCTGATTATAATGCTGGTACAGCAAAAACCAGGGTAATATTAATAGGATTATTAGGAGTTCACATGGAACAAGGAGTAAATATGTGTAGTGGTCAAGTAGGGGTGTATTAATGGCTAATAGTAATCCACCTAAAAAGAATCAAGCGTTTGTCACTTATGTATGTGTAAGGGATGCTACAGATAATCTATCATTAAAATCTACCCCTACTATTGCAGCAGGTGATTTTAAAATAAGTAAAGATGGAGGTGCTTTTGCCAACCTTACTACATTACCAACTAATACACCAGCAAGTACAGTAAGTATTAAGTTAGATTTATCTGCTACAGAAATGAATGCAGATAATGTATTAATTACTTGGATTGACCAAACAAGTACAAAGGAATGGGCGGACGGATGGCTGGAAATTAATACCACAGCTTAATCATGGATGGAATTTATTTTGGCAGTTATGTTGCCGGATCTGGCAACCAAACGCTAACGCAGTCCACAAGGTTTGATAACAGCAATTCGTTCTATGCACCGACAGTAACGCCGGGCGTTGTAACTTTAACTCAAAGCAGTCGCTTTGATAATAGCAATAGTTTCAATGCGCATACTGTTAGTCATGGACTAACCCAATCGGCGCGATTCGATAATAGTGCAGCATTCTATGCCGCGACTGTCAGCCATGGGCTGACGCAGGGCAGTTCATTTGCAAATAGCGGATCGTTCTATGCCGCAACCGTAAGTCATGGTCTGGTGCAGGCAACAAGGTTTGATAGCAGTAATTCGTTTTATGCTGCCGTTGTTTCATTGGGTGGAACTCAAACGCTATTGCCGTCATTAGTTTCAAACAGCAATAGCTTTTATGCACCGACAGTAACGCCCGGATCAGTAACGCTGACGCAGGCAGGCAGCGCAACGAATAGCGCTGCGTTTTATTCCGCTACTGTTAATCATGGTCTGGTTCAGGCGTCGCGATTTGATAATAGCAGCGCGTTTTATGGGCCAGTAGTCAGTCATGGCTTGGTGCAGGCATTAAGGTTTGATAATAACGCGGCATTCTATACCGCTACAGTTTCACATGGTTTAACGCAATCATCGCGGTTTAATAACACAGAGTCGTTTTATTCCGCGACTGTAAATCATGGTTTGGTTCAAAGTAGCACAGCAACCAACAACAGTTCGTTTTACGCTGCAACTGTCAGCCACGGGTTAACGCAGGCAAGCCGGTTTGATAATTCTGCGGCGTTTTACTCGGCAACCGTCACCGCGCCGGGGGCGACGCAGGGCTTAACCCAAAACGCGACGTTTGATAACGCTAATACGTTTTACGGGCATACAGCAACAACGGGCGCGGTAACGCTGACGCAGGACAGCATATTTAGCAGCGCCAATCAGTTTTTCGGTGCAACGATTGAAGCGGCAACGCAGGCAATCCATGCAACCTACGGAACGCTGCGCGAATACTTCGGTGCACTTGAGAAAAATAGAAAAAAACTCAAGAAAGCCAAAAAAAGAATACAAACGGCTATTCGTCAGGCTGTGCAACATGAAATAGAGCAAGCGCAGGATGAACCGATTTCGATAAGGGAACTTGAACGCAATATTGAGCGCGAAGGATTCAAGGTTGATGAGCAGTTTTATGTAGTTTCGTTACAAATACTCAAATCATTAGAACACAAGCGAATTTCTGCGCGGATTCAACGCGCTATTTACGAGATTGAGCAAAGAATACAAAGAGAAAAAGAGCGAGAAAAACAACAACAGGAAGAAGACGAATTGATGCTGATTATGACAATGATCTAGATCAGCAGCAACGCGAGAAAAGACCGGCCTAGAGCCGGTTTTTTTATTTGTGCCCGCCATTGAGCGGGCTTTTTTTATTTGTGAGGTTTAAAAAATGGATCAAGCGATTGCAGAGGCCAATTTAGTACCCGATGTCGACCCGGCTTTAATCGAGGCGGATGACGAGGCGAACGAAGCTGAACAATACGAAGATGATTACGCAGAATCAGACGGTGACGATGAGCAGCTATCCAATGAAGATGGCCAGGCAGCGCCGGAAGAAGACAGCGAAGAAATTGAGCTAAACGGGCAGAAATACCGCGTGCCAAAAGACATTAAGCCAGCGGTAATGATGCACCAGGACTACACTCGCAAAACCGAGGATCTGGCGGCTCAGCGCAGGCAATTCGAGGCGCAGGCTCAATTTCACCAACAGCACATTGCAGAGGTAGCAAAACTCACGGCGATTGATGATCAAATCAATCAATTTTCGCAAGTTGACTGGAACGGGTTGACAGAACAAGACCCAATCCGGGCGCAACAGCTATTCATGCAATTCTCGCAATTAAAAGATGGTCGGGCGCAATTGGTCAATCAACTCGCACAAAAAGAACAGTACATGGCTCTGGAACAACAGCAGCATGCTGCCAAGTTATTGCAGGAAAGCGAATCTGTTTTGAAGCGAGAAATTAAGAATTGGTCTCCAGAATTAGAAGGGCGGTTACAAAAGTTTGCTATTTCGAGTTTTGGATTTGATCTTGCGGATGTGCAGCAAGCAAAAACTGATCCTCGAATATACAAGCTGTTGCACCTAGCCTATCAAGGCGACCAAATCATCAAAAAACAAACAGCGAAAGCACGCCCCGCCGAGGCAAAACCAGTAACGAACATTAACAGCCGGGTTGGAAAGATCAATAAAGACCCGTCAGAAATGAGCGATACCGAATTTGCCGCATGGCGCAGGAAGCAGATCGCCAAACGCTAACAAAACAAACACTGAAACACAAAAAGAACCCGCCTCGAGCGGGTTTTTTCATTTGTGGCTTCGGTAAATCCACAGGAGCTTAAAAAATGGCAAATTCTTTCAAAGTCGTCGACATGGTGACTAAAGAGGCGCTTCGTATTGCGCACGAAAAACTTACTTTTATCGGCACAGTTGATCGTCAATATGACGCATCGTTTAAAGACAACGGCAAGGGCAAGCAAGGTTCTACCTTGCGCGTTCGTGAACCGAACATGTATACACGCCGTCAAGGTTCGCGCGTTATGGATGTTCAGGATCAAGCTGAAACTTCACAAACAATTACCGTCGCAACGCAGGACGGCGTTGATATGCGCTTCAATTCGTCAGAGTTGATTCAGTCAGTCAACAACGGCGCTGCATTTGATGATTTGAGCAAAAATTACATCGAACCGGCGGTTAGTGTGCTGGTGTCGGGCATCGAGTCTGATTTTCTGGCGTTTGCATCCAAGGCGACTTACAACGTCGCAGGAACCGCTGGTACTGGTATTACTACGCTAGTTGTCCCCGGTGCCGCTCGTGCAAAGCTTAATCAAGGTTTGGCACCAAAAGATAACCAGCGATCAATCCAAATGGATTCAACCACAATGGGTGGCCTGGTCAACGGCATGGCGGCTTATTTCAATCCGTCCAATGCAATTGGCGAGCAATTCCGTGAGGGTCTGGTTTCTCGTACTGCAATGGCTGATTACTATGAAAACGAGCGCTTATGGACACTGACAAACGGCGCTGACGTTACAGGCACAACCAATGCGGCGGCAGGTGTTACTAACGGCGGCTCTTTGGTTGGCATGCACACAACCGTTGCAATTGCGGATCAGAACGTTGGCATGGTTTTCACTATTTCCGGTGTTTATCAGTGCCATCCTGAGACAAAGGCAAGCTTAGGTGTATTGCAGCAATTCGTCATAACCGGTTCATCAGGAAACGATACGACGGTTTCACCAGCAATTTACATTAGCGGGCCACGTCAAAACGTTTGTTCTAGCACCGGCGCTGCATTAGCCACAACGGACTTCAATAGTAAGACACTAACGTTTGTTGGCGCTGCTTCTACCAGTTACGTTCAAAGCTTGATGTATCACAAGGAGGCATTCCAGTTCATAACCGCCGATCTTCCGATCATGGACGATGCGCAGAAATGCGTACGCCGCATGAAAGATAATCTATCGGTTCGTGTATGGATGGCTTCTGACATCCGCAACGATGAATTGCTCATGCGTTTGGATATTTTATACGGAATGGCCGCGCTGCGTCCGGCTTGGGCTTGCCGCATGATCGGTTCTGCTTCTTAAATAACGGAGGATTAATAAAATGGCTATTTCAGCAAATCTTGAACGTCTTAATTACGATAGTGCCGATGGTTGCGTGGCAACTGGTCTACATCGTGAGGTAATCCAAAGCCAAGGATCTACTCGTACTTTGCTGGCGGAAGAATCCGGCGCTTTGTGTGTGTTTGATCGTGCGGCTGGTATTGTTTTTACACTGCCCGCCCCGGTCGAGGGTATGCAATTTGATTTCGTGGTTAAAACGTCAATCACATCAAATGCGGCAAAAATTATCACGAATGCAGCAACGGTGTTTCTAACTGGCGCTGTAATGATTGGTTCACTGACCGTGGCGGAATCTGGCGACGTGTTCGCTGGCGACGGCACAACCCATGTCGCAGTTTCGATGGACGGCGCAACCAAGGGCGGACTTAAGGGCGGGCGGCTGAGATTTACCGCTTTAAGTGCGACTTCGTGGTATGTAGAAGGCATCGCGGTAGGTGCTGGCACATTGGCAGATCCTTTCGCAACGTCGTAACAGTCAATTAATTAATTGAGGCCGCTTCCAGTAATGGGGGCGGTTTTTTATGCCTACACGATTATTTCACCCGCAGCATGGGTATCACAATGCGTACAGCAACGATGATATTGATTTGATGCGCAAGAATGGATGGACGGACGCGCCGGATGACGCGCAATCAGAAAAACAGGAAATTCCGGCGGAACCTGAGCAGCAGGCAAAAATTTTACACCGGCAGAATCGTAAAAAATGAGCATCGCTAATTACACAGAACTGCAAACAGCAATTGCAGATTGGCATCATCGAGACGTTTCGCAGATACCGGATTTTATTGAACTGGCTGAAAAACGCATCAATACGCTATTGGCTTCTCGCGCTGCCGAAACGGAAGCTACATTAACGGGATCAATCGGCAGCCGGTTTATTACGCTGCCGACAAGGTTCATTTCTCCAAGCGCACTGTGGTTCACAACATACTTGCCGCGAGTGGAGGTTCCTTATCTGACGCCAGAGCAATTGCCGGTCAGCAACAGCAACGGAATCCCGCTGTATTACACGATAGACGGGGCAAATTTGGCATTTAACTGCCCATGTTCTGCCGCGTATACCTATTCCATGCGGTACAAGATGGGGTACGACATTTCAAGCACATCAACCAATGACATTTTGACTAATTATCCGAATGTCTATCTATTTAGTGCGCTGGTTGAGGCATGCACATTTGCGCGCGATTATAAAGATGCGGAAATGTTTGAAGTGCGCTTTAGATCAGCATTAGAAGAAGCTCAAAACGCCGAATTCGGCAATCGTACAAACGCAACGCTGCAAAGCGATTTAAACGCAAAAGCAACCGGCAACATAATTGACGGAGGAACTTAAGATGGGACTAGAAAGCGTGACTTATATTTCGGATTTGGTTGCTACCAATCCGGTTTCGGCAGATCCAAAATCTGAGGGCGACGACCATATAAGAAACATCAAATCGGCAATTAAGACAACATTTCCGAATGTTTCAGGCGCGGTAACAGTTACTCATTCCGATCTAAACACAGTGACCGCAAAAGCGCCGATAGCATCGCCAACATTCACCGGAATTCCTGCCGCCCCTACTGCGACGACTGGTACAAGTACGACACAAATCGCAACGACTGCTTTTGTGGCCGCGACATCATTTTCAAGCGCGCTACCAGGGCAAGCAAGCGCAGATGAGGGCGACATATTAGTGACGGATGGTGTATCGGTAGCAAGCTGGGGCAAATTTCCAGGATTTCTATATCAAGCAGAAGGAATAATATAATGAGTACAACACCTCAATATGCCGCAACTCCGAAAGTCGGGCTGGCCAATATCACAACAGCGAACACAAACAGGGACGGAACTGGAACGATTGGTACTGTGTTATCTGCCGGAGCAAGCGGTACGCGGATAGATAGGATCGTGGTTATTGCCACGAGTACAACAACCGCCGGAATGGTCAGGCTATTTATTCATGATGGAAGCGCATATAAATTATGGCGCGAAGTACCGGTATCGGCAGTAACGCCATCGGCTTCCGTTGCGACATTTTACGCCGCAATGTCGAGTAATAACGCACAAGATATAGGGTTTTTGCCGTTAACATTGCCAACAGGATATAGTCTGCGAGCGTCGACGCATAACGCAGAGTCATTCAATGTAATAGCAATTGGCGGCGATCTGTAATATGAATATCGGATTAATGCCCGGCTTCACTGAAGCCATACTCAAAGCTGGCGGCTCACAAAAAGTATTCTTAACTTCTGGATTGTTTAATGTCCCAACCGATGCGAAATTTATCGTCGTTGAAGCGTATGGCGGCGGAAGTGCTGGCGGTTCCGGGGCTGGAAATGCAGTTACCAGTCCGGGCGCTGGCGGTGGCGGCGGCGCATGCGCGCTTGCTGTTTGTTTGGCTCCATCCAGATTGGCGAGCGTCATACAAGTCGTTGTGGGCGCGGGCGGGACAGGGCCTACCGGAACATCCGGGGCTAGATCGAATGGCCCGGCAGGTGGAGCCACGGCCTTCGGATCTTATATATCGGTTCCAGGAGGCGGGGCGACGAGCGGAGATACTGGCGGAATCGCAGGGGCAGCGCCAACCATTTCGTCAATATTTACGTCAATTGTTAGTGGCGCTGGTGCGGCTGGAGCTGACACAACCAATGCAC
>Ga0208424_1000144_pt1 | contig 8710 bp, 7 predicted proteins | sample DEB3_08_DNA_2_FD_184521 | JGI IMG/M metagenome (GOLD analysis project Ga0208424, IMG submission 184521) | Aqueous microbial communities from the Delaware River and Bay under freshwater to marine salinity gradient to study organic matter... | ecosystem: Environmental > Aquatic > Marine > Coastal ... | reverse complement strand
TTACGAGTTGCAGGATGTGACGATTGTCCCGCCGACCATTGAGCAGCGCGACCCGACGACCGGCGACATCATCGTTCCCGCGACGCCCGAGAGCACGACGGTGGTGGTGCTCAAGAACGGGAACGTAAACATGACCGAGGAACAATGGGACAACTGGCAGGCCGGTCCCGCCTCTGGCGACGACGACTACCAGTTGAACGCTATCAGCGCCAACCTCGGCCTGACCCGCGCCTAATGCTCGCTCGGCTCAAAGCAGCTTTTGTGGCTTGGCCTTACTGCCTTGCCACCTATGTCGCCCTGATTGGGGCGGCATGGCTGCTTTTCGTGCCGTTCCAGCCCGTTAGGCTTGATCCGACCGTCTACCCAGCAGGCAACCCTCAACTGGCTGCCGAAACGGCTGCAACTGTCCTTAACGGGCGGGTTTGGGTGGTCAGCCACACGGGGTCGATGAAGCCTCTGCTGCAAGGCGGGGAATACGCCGTTACGGTCAAGGAGTACCCGAAGGTGAAGCTGGGCCAGGTGCTGGTCTACAATGCGACCTACCACAACACACCCATCATCCACCGGGCGGTGGACAAGGACAGTCATGGCTGGCTGATGGCGGGAGATACCGCCGCCCGCAGTGAGTCATGGGCGCGGGTGACCGAGCAGAATTACCTTGGCACCGTGGTGGCTGTTTACCGTAAGTTTTAACCATGTCCAAACCCAAAGAACTGATTAAGTCCGAGATCATCTCGCAGCTCCAGCAGCAATCCATGTCCGTCCTCGTTGACACGTTGACCGAGGCCCATGCGAAGATTGCCGAGCTGGAGGCGAAGCTCGCGGAGTTGAAGAAGGACGCCTGACGGGCGCACCCGCAGCGGGGTCGTAACCAATGAACCGCTACCGCTCATACGGTAATCTGGACGACCAACCGCTGTCGGTGGGCGATAACTCGTTCATTGGCGTGGACGAGTACAACGCGCCCGAGAACATCCAGCCCGGTAACGTCCAGAAGGCCGTAAACCACGACTTCACCTCGCAGGACGGGAACACGCGGGGTGGGTTTGTGTGCTATCCCGAGCTTGGTACGGCGTCATTCGGCCAGGCTTGGACGTACAATGCGATTGGCGGTGCTCCCTTTCTTCGGGATGTAAGCTATGGGGCTGGGTTGTTTGTGGCGGTAGGGTTGGGTGGCGCCATTTACAGCAGTCCAGACGCGGTAACGTGGACGGTACGGACGCCACCCAATGGGGCCAACTACACGGATATTGCTTACGCCAATGGACGTTTTGTGGTCGTTGGAGGCACCGCGGTTGGCGTGACGCAGCCTGTCGCTTATTCCAATGACGGCATCACTTGGACACTGCCTGCCACGCCCTTTACGGTTACTCGCACTGGCATTGCCTACGGTAATGGTATTTGGGTAGCGGTTGGAACAAATGCGGTTTCCATCAGCAATGATAATGGCGTAAATTGGACAACTACCACAGGAATTAGTGCTCTAGGACCGGCATCTGGTGTTAGTTTTGGCAACGGCCTGTTCTGCGCTGTGGCTCTTGCTGGAGGGATAATCACTTCCACGGATGGGCTTACTTGGACATCCGTCTCGATCACAAATTCGGGGGTCTTGCTTGATGTCGCTTTTGGAAATCAGAAGTTTGTTACGATTGACACGGCTGGTCGCGTTTTCATTTCCAACGATGGCGCGACTTGGACGCAGACGCGCACTTCCGATGGTGACAGTTGGCGTACTATCACCTACGGCAATGGATTCTTTGTGGCGTTTGCCACTTTGAGTGGTGGCGACAATGTGATCTACTCCATCGACGCCACCAACTGGATCAAGTCGAGCGGCGTTCCAAACTACGATTGGTACGGCAGCACCTTCGGAGATAACAAGTTTGTGGCCGTTGGAGAAAACGGAGCCACGATGTTTTCCGACAACGTCTCCACCTCCATCTTTGCCTCCGGCCTTTACTCGGACCCCAACAACGTCGGGGAAACATGGATAATGATGTTGGCGTATGACGAGGTTGGCTTCTTTGCCAACGGTCGTACCAAGAAGTCCATCAGCTTGGGAAGCTACACGGTCACTGAACAGTCCACGATTGTTCAGGCCAACAACTACGTCTACATCTTCAGGGGGCCGGACGAGACCCCACTGTACTGGGACGGGAACTGGAACGGTACGTTCACGGAAGTGCCCGATACCACCCTTCCTGACTCATTTGAGTCAATTCCGAACAGCAACCAAGCCACCTACTATCAGAACCGGCTTTGGGTCGTAAAAGGCAAGGACGGGCTGGCTGCGTCGGACGTGCTGGCGTTCACGGACTACGACCCGCTGGCAAACGAGTTTAACCTCAACACGGGTAACTCGGACTACATCGTAGCCACCTATCCCTTCGGCCAGAACAGCCTAGTCGCTTTCAAGAACAAGTCGATCCTGCTACTCCAGAACGTGGAGGGCAGCCTGTCCGACGTTACGGTGACAGAGGTTACCCGCCAAGTGGGTGTGGTGGGCATTAACAGTGTTACGTCCATCGGCCCGGACTTGGCCTACGTCAGCAACCGGAACATCAACTTGCTGACGCTGACGGCCACCAACAACGCCCTCCAGCACAAGATCCTGCCCCTTTCCACCCGCATCCGTAAGATCATGGATCGGGTAAACTGGGAGGTGGGCTACAAGATCAGCCTGGGCTACTGGAACAACAAGCTGTACGTCGCCCTCCCGCTGGACAACAGCTTGGTCTGCAATGCGGTGGTGGTCTACAACTTCACCACGGAGCAATGGTACGGGGAGTGGGCGTTCTCGGACACGCTCAACATGTGCATCCAAGGGTGGCAGGTCGTGGACTACTTGGGCCTGCAACGGATGCACGCCATCACCGAGGACGGGCGGATCTTTGTCACGGACGAAGGGCAGAACGACATTAGCGGGGCGACGGTGGCTGAAATCAGCACCCAACTGGTTACCCGTGCCTACGACACCGAGAATCTAAACCACTTCCAGCGCCGCTTGTATCTGGATCTGGCTACCAACCGCCCCAGCTTCTCCGCTGCTGCCTTCACGGAGGGCGCCAACGAGGAAAGCGTTCTGTTGACCAACCAGACGTACAGTCGGTCCCAGAGCTGGAAGTTCAACGACTCGACCTACGATCTGACCAACGCCTACGACGACTACAATCGGGCGTACCGGAAGGATTACTCGACTGGACCCGATAGCGTGCAGCCAGGCACAGGCTTTGAGCCGCAGATGACGCAGGAACTGCGCCTGCCGCTCATTACCCGCCGCCAAGGGCGTTTAAGCTGGCTGGAGGTCACCAACAGCCAAGGATTCATCAGCATCATGTCGCTCGGCTATGAGGCCAGAGCGGGTCAACGCGCCAACCTCATCCAAGTCTAATCATGTACAACTTCAAGATGCCGTCCAAGCTGGTCCAACGGGGCCAGCCGTTGCCGGAGATGCCCGAGGGGATTGGTATGCCGATGCCAGCCATGCCATCCATGCAGCCAGATCAGGCGCAAGGCATCCAGTCGCTCATGGCAAACTACAATCAGCCCCAGCCCGCTTCTCCCGCGCCGTCCTTTGGCCTTTACGGGGCTTTGCCGCCTTCAGCGCCCGGTGGCTTCGGTATGCCGTCCCAAAGGCCGCAAATGGGACAGGGCAGCGTGATGGGCATGGATACCGGCCCGTCCGTCATGGGTCCGTCCTTCTTCACCCTTTAACCTAACCCGCCATGCCTGTTGTTACACCAGGTTACACTTTCACGGGAACGACTGACCCGATCACCTACACCAAGCTCAATCTGCTTGGTCAGCCCACGGTTGCAGCGGTGGGGCCAAACGACGTTACCACCAGCACCATCGCCAATCTGGCGGTCACGACGGCAAAACTTGCCGACGACGCTGTGACCACGGCAAAGATTGCCGACGATGCGGTGACGACCGACCAGATCGCTTCTGGCAACACTTACAGCGACATGACGGTAACGCTGGGGCTGGATCTTACCGTTACGGCGGGAAGTGATGTCACCAGCATTTACCAAGCGTACAACACGGAGAACTTCGGTTCAACCATTCCTCTCGTCTTCACAACCGACAAGGCCAACACCCGCCGTATCGTTTGCACCAATGGCACCGCTGCCACGATCACGGCTACGGTTCCTACGGCGGGCTATGTCCTTCGCTTGTCGCTCCTTTCGGATGCTGTTGGTGGTAACGTCATCACGTTTGGCACCGGCTTCAAGTCAACCGGCACTTACACGCTGACCGCCAGCAAGTATCACAACATCATGTTCGTTTCGGACGGCACCTACCTGTTGGAGTTCAGTCGTACCGCCGCCATCACCTAATCATGGCTAAATCCGTCTTCGAAGCTTTGACCGACAGTGATGTCGATGAGTTGCTGGCTAAACTTGAAGCCCAGCAAAAGCTGAAGCGTCTGCAAGAGGAAGGCGGCGATACGGGGGACATGGGCGATACCGAAGATACCGGAGACTCGGAAGATACTGGAGACTCGGAAGATACCGGCGACGTTTCTGAAGAGGAAGCGGCAGCGGCTGAAAAGGCAGCACTTGCCGCTGAAGCAAAGGCAAAAGCTGAAGCAGAGGCTAAAACCAAAGCTGAAGCTGATGCCGCCGCAAAAGCGGAAGAGGAAGCGAAAGCAGCCGCCCTAGCCGCTGTTCAACAAGCTCCTGGAAAATCCGTCACGGGAGATAACATTTTCACCCCGACTACTGTCAAAGCGGTGCAAACCGCAACGGAAGGCGGTAAGGGTGGTGACTCTGCTGACATTACGGAAATTGGAAAGATTCCCGTCGTAACAGATCCAGCTATTATTGGAGCGGATGGAGGATTGTTTTCTGGAGGGTTAGGTAAACCTACGGTACTACCCCCTGTTGTTGTAACAGGCACCAAGCCAGCAGGCGGAACGGTATTTGATCCAAACGCTCTTAATCTTGCAGGAACGGGACAAGGTGTGGCTGGACAAGGTCAATTAGGAGGTGGCGCTGGAGCTGCTACATCTTCGACTGGTTTCAAGGGCGCTCCGACGATGCCGGAGGACACTCCCTTTGGTAAGATCTACAACGAAGAGCTGGCTCGTCGTAATGCTGTGCGTGCTGCCGCTGGACAACAGCCGATCAGCGCCACGGATGTTGCGGAGATTACCCAGTTGGCCGATTGGGCGGTCAAGGAGCAGGACAAGCTCTTTGGTGAGCAGGATTCCGACGCTCAACGCCAAGCCCGTGCTAAAGCCGCTGTGGCAGCCAAGCAAACGGGAATACCGTTAGTAGTTCCGATTCCAGGTCTTGATTCTACCACCGCTTTAATCCTAACGGCGGCAGGATTTATTCTGTCTGGCGGAAACGTCGCTACCTTTGATCCCAACAATCCGGTTCAAAGCGTGATTGATGCCGGAAAGGGAACTGTTGCTACCGTTCAAAAGGCAGGAGATGTCCTTACTGGACAAACTGACATTTTAGGGAATCAAACGGGAACAAGTGGAGCAGGTGGCGCCGGATCCAGTACTGGCGGCACAACCGTTGGAGCAGGACAAACTCCATCTATTTCAACGCCCGTAGTTGTAGGAGCCGGAATCCTTTCCGGTGCCACAGGAGGAACCGGCCCATTCGTCGGTCCCGTGGGAGCGCAACAACAGACAGGTGGCACTGTTGGCGTAACTCCCGGCGCCCTTGGCGGGCAGACAACTGCTAGTACAACAACCACTACGGTTGGATCGACGGTTTCCAAGCCTAGCGGCGATATGCCGCAGACGGGCGGTCCTTACATCTTAAGTGACGATCAAAAGGCGGCCATCGCTAACTCACAAGTGATGGACATTCTGCTTGGTGGCGCTGCTGCAAGGGAGGCAGTGGCAAGACAAAATGCAGAAAATACTGCTACTACCGTTGTTACCACTACTACTGCTACTAGTACATCCACTACGACTGCCACTACTACGGCAACAGCGACCTCTACCACCACATCCACCACTACGGATGATGTAACAAATACTGGAACGACCGTCCTTACTAGTACTTGTCCTGCTGGACAAACTAAAGACGCTAATGGGAATTGCGTTCCGATTACAACGTCGTGCCAGCCGGGATACGAAAAGAACGCAGCAGGCGTCTGCGTACCAATTACTTTTAGCACATCTACGAGCACTGCTACTACGACAGCAACTACTACGCCTACCACTCCAATCTTTACCACCGTGCCTGCATTAACATTTACCAAGACCACGCCCGGCGACCTTGCGATGCGTGATTTCGAGAAGGAGTTTGGTCTGACGTCCAGCACCCTGATGGGTAAGCCGGGTCAGGACTTGGCTAACTTCTACCAGCAGCTCCAGTCCCAGTTCACCCCGTCCACACTAACCCAGCTTGCTGGCACCTCCCAGCAGCAACTGATGTCCGACCTTGACCGACTGGCGATGGCCCAGCGCGGTCAGTTGTCGCCAGAGGATGTCCGTTCGGCCCAGCAATCCGCCCGTGAGGCATACGCCGCCCGCGGTCAGGTGATGGCCCCCGGTGCGATTGGCGCCGAGATCCTCAACCGTGATGTCCTGCGTAGGCAGCGTGAGGCGGAGGCACGGGCCAACCTCCAGCAATCCATGTCCAACGTGGGCGCTGCGGCCCAGCTCCAGACGGGTAACATCTTTGCCCCGTTTGCCAACTTGCTGGCGAAGACCTACGGCCCGACGAGCGAGTATGCCAACGCGGTGTACGATTACAACGTCAACGCCTACAACGCTTACCAAGCGGCGCAAGAGAACCTTGCGGCGTACAAGGAGGCGGCAGCCAAGGGCGAAGAGGCTAGGTTCATCAATACCTTCGTGAACTTCTTGGCTAACAATGGCGTACAGACCACGATTACTGCCATCGAGAACATGTTCAAGAAGGCGGCTCAAAAGCCCACGACCTAATAGTCCTTAACCACCTACTTCTATGGGCTACGTTCCTGTTTCACGCGATGCTGGGCGGATCATGTATGAGTCAGCCATCAATCGGGCTGACATACTTGCCAACACGATCACTGGACTATCCGAGAAGATGTACCAGAGGGATCAGGAGAACAAAGCGTTTGGAGCGAAGCTCAAATCGCTGGAATCCTTGCTTCAGACTCACAAGGATAAGTTCGGGATGAGCGAGGAGCAGGTGAAGCAATTCCTGTCTCAAGATCCGAATCAAAGCCCCAAGGAGCGGTATTTGCGGATTGGTGGGTTCATCGAAGATTCCATCAAGATGTCGCAAGTCCAGAAGGAGCAGGAGCAAATGAAGGAGATAGGGGCTAGGACGGCCTTGCTTGAGGCCCAGAAGAAGGAATTACAGGCCAAGACCCAACTGTCGGAGGACGATTTGAAATTCTGGCAGGAGTTGTCAAAAATGAAGGAGGCCGAGGCTGGTGGCACGCCCGCTCCGACAAGACAAGTTACACAAGCCGGATCAGCCTCTCCCGCTGCACCAGAGGGCATCGGCCAATTTGCTGGTGGAATGGCCGGAATGGAACAACCAGCCCCAGCGATTGGTGCTGCTCCCCGTGTTGCAGCGCCTGCCGTTGCACAGCCATCGCGTCCTTCAGCAGCCGTTACTAGCGACGACATTCTCCAAGCGAAGATGGCTGCTGGTCCCGGAGCATCTCGCGCTCAAGTGCTTATGACTGCGCGTGCCAATGCCGCTGCGCGGGCTAAAGAAGCGCCAAGAGAAGGGCTCTACGAAACGCAATCATTGGCGCAGCAAGACGCACAACGCTTGGATTCGGAAAGTCCTATCCCTGGCTACATCCGCACGGTAAGTTACGATCCGCAGGCAAAGGCTTTTGTCATCAAGCCGGTCGAGCGAAAGAAAACATCGCAAGAAGAGCTTGAGGGCGCTACTGCGTTGGAACTGGCTAAACTTGAAGCCGAACAAGCGTCCAAGAAGATTGCGACGATTAGTCAGCAAGCGACTAATGCCAGAGATGACATAAGTCGCCTTGATCGTATTGAAAACGCAGTCCTATCAGGCGTTCGTACCGGATTCGGGTCGGAGTTCGTCAACTCGCTAACTTCTGCTGCGGTGGAAGTTGGGTTGTATCCCGCTGGCAAGCAAGCCGCCAAGGAAGTTCTTCAAGCTGATGTTTCACGCGACGCCTTGAACAAGACCAAGGAGTTCATGGCAGGCCAAGGCTCCGTGAGTAACGAAGAGCGCAATCGGGTTGATCGCGTGGCTCAAAACGCCAATATGCAGGGCGATGCCTTGCTTGAATTGGTTCGTATCCAGCGTGCGGTTTACAATCGGCAGATCGCTGCTGACGATTATCGCATGGAGTTGGAGGACAAGTACGAGAAAGATCCCCGTGCTCGTCTCAAAATCGCCAAGGACATGGATCGTTGGTGGGCCAAAAATACCATTGGCAAGTTTGAGCAGCAGCTATTGAAGCAACAGCCGGAAGAAACTGCTTCAACCAAAGTTGGTGTGACTGAATGGAATTACGATCCGAAGACCGGGCAGTACAATCCCACTTCCAAGCCTTAATCCCATGCCTCAAGTCGTAAACCATCCGCAGCTCGGGCGAATCAACTTCCCCGATGAGATGTCCCCCGATGAGGTGCGGTCAGCCTTGTCACGGCTTGATGAGCAGATTGCGGAACAAAGTAAGCCGTATCGGGCAGCCGAAACGATGCGGTCGATGCCAGTAGCGGGTGGCGGTCAGATTTACCCCACTCCTACACCGCAAG
>Ga0208424_1000140_pt1 | contig 8834 bp, 13 predicted proteins | sample DEB3_08_DNA_2_FD_184521 | JGI IMG/M metagenome (GOLD analysis project Ga0208424, IMG submission 184521) | Aqueous microbial communities from the Delaware River and Bay under freshwater to marine salinity gradient to study organic matter... | ecosystem: Environmental > Aquatic > Marine > Coastal ... | reverse complement strand
GCGCCCGTCGCTGATCCCGGCGGCTGGCAAGCGGTTCGTCGTGGCCGACTGGTCGTCCATCGAGGCCCGCGTGACCCCATGGTGCTCAGGCCCGGCAGGCGACGAGAAGCTCGACCTGTTCCGCGAGGGCAAGGACGTCTACAAGGTCAACGCCGCCGCGACGTTCCGGTGCACGGTCGAGGAGGTGACGAAGGACCAGCGCCAGGTCGGCAAGGTGCAGGAGTTGGCCTGCGGCTTCGCCGGCGGCGTGGGTGCCTTCAGTGCCATGGGCCGCATCTATGGCCTTGTCATGCCCGAGAGCGAGAGCCGCAAGATGGTGGACGCATGGCGTCGCGCCAACCCGTGGAGCGTGCCGTATTGGTCTGAATTAGAAGTTGCTTATACACGCGCCATTCGCAACCCCAAGACGCGAATGGTAGCAGGCCGCGTTACTTATTATTATGATGGCGTTCATCTTTGGTACTCGTTGCCGAGTGGTCGCGTGCTCTGCTATCCTTACGCTCTTATCGAAGAGGACGGCGTGACCTACGCGAAAGCATCGTGGAAGCCTGCGGCAGATGCCAAGCAGTGGCCGCGCGCAAGGCTGTGGAAGGGCCTTGCTTGCGAGAACATCACACAGGCCGTCGCGGCCGACGTGCTGCGCCACGCGCTGCGGCAGTTACCGGACGTCGTGCTGCACGTGCACGATGAAATCGTCGTCGAAACTGATCAACCTGATGCGGTGTTGGAGCAGATGCAGCGCGTCATGTGCACACCGCCTGCCTGGGCCGAGGGGCTGCCGCTGGCAGCAGAAGCACAGGTCATGGACCGCTATGGCAAGTGATAACAATGGATGGGTGGCATGGACTTTCTTGATTATTTGACCAAGCTGGCACCGGCTGGCGAGACGGCGCTGATCGTGCGGCAGCGCCCGGTCGTGCGCAATGGCGAGCAGGTGCTGCACGCCGACGGCAGCCCGCGCTACACCTGGCCCGCGTTCCTGCCGTCGCACAAGCGCAAGGATGGCGAGAGCTGGTTCGTCAACACCGGCAGCTTCATCGCGACCCGCTTCGAGGAGGGCAAGCCGTCGGCCAGCGCGGCCAACTGCGAGTACGTCCTGTTCATGATGCTGGACGACATCGGCACCAAGTCCAAGGTGCCGCCGATCCCGCCCACATGGATCATCGAGACGTCGCCGGGCAACTGCCAGTGGGGCTACGCCTTCAGCGAACAGCCAACCAAGGCCGACTTCGTCGCGGCCATCACGGCCATCGCGGCAGCTGGCTACACCGATCCGGGCGCCACCAACGCCGTGCGCAACTGCCGGCTGCCCGGCTCGCCTAACCTCAAGCCCGGTCGTGACCTGTTCAAGGCGCGTCTGGTGGAGTTCACGCCCGGCCGCGAGTACACGTTGGAGGCCATCTGCGAGGGGCTGGGTGTCACGCCCGGCGAGGCGCAGGGCTCCACCTTGCAGAGCATCAAGATCCGCGACACCGGCAGCGACAGCGTCTTGCGCTGGCTGTCGGACCAAGGGCTCGTACTGTCCACCGTCAACCAAGAGGGCTGGTGCGGTGTGGTCTGCCCGAACCATGGCGAGCACTCCGACGGCCAGATTGAGGGCCGCTACTCGCCGATCAACCGCGCCTTTTGTTGCTACCATGCGCACTGCGAGCACTTGGATAGCAATGCGTTCCTTGCATGGGTTGCGGAGCAGAACGGGCCGAAAGTGCAACCGGGCTTCCGTGAGGAGCTAGTCTCTGAGCGCATGGCTAAGGTGGCGGAGGCCATCCAGCCAACGCCGGCGTTTCCCGACGCGGCCGCCGAGGTTATCGCCGAGGTAGACCGGAAGGAGCTAGGCCGTCTGGAAAAGCGCGAGTGGTTCAGCCGCTTCGCCTACATCGTCGAGGATGACGCCTACTTCGACATGGTTGACCGGCGCGAGATGACCCGCAGCGCGTTCAACGCCGTATTCCGCCACGTCGACTGCAAGTCCATCCACAACCAACGCAAGGTTGAGGCGGCGACCTGCTACGACGAGAACCGCCAGGGCGCTGGCGGGCGGGTGCTGCGCGGGCTGACCTACGCCGCCGGCGAGAGCGTGCTGGTCGCCAAGGATGGCGAGGTTTACGGCAACCGCTGGGTCAACGCCCGGCCTGACCTGTCGAGCGTCGAGAGTGGTGCTGACATCACGCCATGGATGGAGCACGCCAAGCTGCTGGTCCCCGACGAGGTCGAGCGCGAGCACGTGTTCGACGTCATGGCCTTCAAGCTCCAGCACCCGCAGGTCAAGATCAACCATGCCGTCCTGCACGGCGGCGACGAAGGCTGCGGCAAGGATACGTTCTGGTTCCCGTTCATCTGGTCCGTCTGCGGGCCTGACCTGCGCAACCGTGGTCTGGTGGACGCGGACGGGATCAACAGCCGGTGGGGCTATGCCTTGGAGAGCGAGATCCTCATCCTGAACGAGTTGAAGGAGCCCGAGGCGTCGCAGCGCAGGTCACTCTCGAACAAGCTCAAGCCCATCATCGCCGCGCCTCCGGACACGCTGCCCATCGAGCGCAAGGGCCTGCACCCGTATGACATGGTCAACCGTCTGCTTGTGCTGGCCTTCACGAACGACCCCGTGCCGCTGTCGCTGCCGACGCAGGACCGGCGTTGGTTCTGCCTGTGGTCGCACGCGCCGCGCATGACGAAGCCCGAGGCCGTTGCACTGTGGAGCTGGTACAAGAAGAAGGGCGGCCTCCAGGCCGTCGGGCGTTGGCTCTGGGACCGCGACGTCTCGGCGTTCAACCCTGCTGCGATGCCGCCTTGGACCGACTATCGCACCCGCCTGATCGAGAACGGTCGCAGCATGGCGGAGAGCTACATCGTGGAGCAGATCCTCCAGCCATCGCGCGAGTTCGCCGGCGGCGTCGTGGCGGGGCCGTGGCACAAGCTGGCGCACACGCTGGCGCAGGGCGCGCCCGGCGGCGTCAAGATCCCCGTGGCGGCCATCCTGCACGCCTTGAAGGAAGCGGGTTGGATCGATCTCGGGGCCGTCAAGTCAACCGAGTTTCAGACAAAGAAAAACCTCTGGGCGCGCGAGGACATGGTGCGCAGCTACAGCAAGTCAGACCTGCGGCGCATGGTCGAGCACGCCACAGGTCCGGGATTGACGGTCGTCCAGTCATAGGTCGAGCCAGGCGGCCACGATGGCCGCCGCGACGATGGCAGCCAGCATCAGCATGGGATGGCGCGCTCCACGAGGGCGCGCTCTCCTGCGTAGCGGCCCTTCTCAACCGCGTGGCCGAACTGCTTCAGGCTGTTGACGACGGTCGAGTGATCCGTCCGGTTGAGCCACGCGGCGATCTTGGTTAGTGGCATGTTTGGCCGGCGGCGGCGAAGCTCCCATGCCGCATGGTGGCGCGGCCACACGAACTTGTGCGCTTGGTTCCGTCCAGTCAGCTCCGCCAGCGTTATGTTGTGCGCGCTGGCAACAGCGTTAAGGATGACGTATGCGTCTGGCATAAGCTCCACCAGCATGTTGTCGATCGTTCTCCGCGCGACCATAGCCGCGTCGAGGGGTTTTGGTTGCTGCCCTAGCAGCGCGCGCAATTGCGCTTGAAAATCAGCGGTTGTGGTGTAGAGTGTCATACTGCCTCCTAGTTAACTGGCCGTCCCTTGGGACGGCCTTTTCTTCGATCAAGCGGCGCCGCACGGCCTCTTTATAGGCCGCATCGCCAAGCAGCAGCAGGCGCAGTAGCTCCGCATCCGCCAGGCTGGACAGGTCAACGCCGGGGCTCACCCGCGCACCATGTCGAGCTGTCGCTGTACCGCTTGCGCTTCCTCGCGCCAGCCTTCCGCGCGGCGTTCGGCATCGCCTAGTTCGGCCTCCAGGTTGCCCACCATGTCGCGGAACTCCAGATAGTCCTCCAGCCGGACGGCAAGCGCGCGGATCATGTGCGCCTCCGGGCCGTTCCAGTTGCCGCGGTGCGCGCGGTCTAGCAAATCCTCAACGGTGAGCTGGTCCAAGTAGGTGAAGTCATGTGTCATGTGTCAGACCTCCGCCGTCACGTATCGGTTGATCTCGCCGTTATCAATCAACGCCTCCATGACTTGCTCGTGGAGCCAATCGCGGTTCAGGGCATTGTACAGAACATGGAACAGCGGTTCATGCGGCGCGATTTTGGTGTATGTGCCCTTGTCGCTGAAATGGAACTCTGTGACGTTCCAGTCAGGCACGCCGTCGAATATATCGTAATCAATGCGCGCTTCGCAATCGGTCTCGAATAGGCACACGTCGTCTTTGCAGACTGTTATGGTTACGGGTACGTAGAACATGATGGTTCCTCCTATGGTGTGATGAGCATGAACGTGAAAAGGAAAGCGTAGGATGCGAGCAACAGCGCCGCGACTTTGGCAAGCTGTAGCGCCAGGAAGGCGATGTCTTTAAGCATCGACGTCTTCCTCCGGCGCGTAATGGCTGGCAAGTTCGTCGTAATCAATTGCGCCCATGTCCATCATGTCGCGGATAAACCCAGCGTCACCGTTACCGCGTCCGAGCGTTTCATCGAGGTAGTTTTCAACTTCAGCCTGAATAAACTCCGGCGTAATTGCGACGCCGTCCTCCTGCATCATGGTCCAGCAATCGCCAAACCAGATGTTAACGAGCCAGGTTTCGCGGTTCTTCCAGCCATTGTAAGACATAGTATCGTCTCCTTTCCTGTTGATATGTGGAGAGTATACGGGGCGATTGCTCGCCCCGTCAATAGTTAGTTGTCAGCCGGCCATCACGACGTTGCGGGTGAGCACGGCGGAACGGTCGATCGTGCGGCGCATTGGCATAAGCACGGCGAAACAGTCGGCGCGCTCGCCGAACGTCACCAGGCATGGGTGAGAAACTGAGCACGGGTGCAACATGGAGGCGCCGCCTAGCGCCTTGCCCATCTTTGCCAGGTCGCCGATATAGGCGTGGTTGAAGTGCACATGTGCCGCGCTATCCTCGGGCTTGTCCTTTGCCGGCGTTTCCTCGCCCGTGGGCACGACGCGGCGCCAATCGGGGAACGTACCATCTACGGCCGTGTAGGCAATCTGCCCGATCTTGTCGGCCGTCACCTCGATCTCTTGGCAACGAGCGCCGGCGAGCTTAAGCGCGGCTTGGACGTCGGCAAGCGGAATGATGACGTCGGCGGCTGGCTTGTCATTGAGCCGCGCCACGAACATGCGATGGCCGTCGGTCGTCACCATATGGCCCGAGGTGCTCAGGTGCACGCCTTTGAGATAGTAGCGCGTTTCCTCGGTTGAAGCGCAAAACAGGGCAGCCTTGAGAAGATCAGTGGCGATAAGCATAGTTTAGTTTCCTTTCGTTTAGGGTTTACGGTCTAAAGTCTAGTGAACCGGCGCGCTTGGCGCCGGTCTATCTAGGCTTTAGCGGGCATAATGCACCGGGCGCTCGTAATAACCGCGCTCGTTTCGGTAAATCGAGATCTGTCGGCCATACCGCGTGCCATCCTCATATGTCCAAGCGCGCGTTTCGCCGTATTGGATTGGCGGGCTAGTGCAATCCCATGCCGAAAGCAGGTTTTCAGCTTCTAGAGCGTCGTTTAGCGTCGGAAAGTAATTGCGCATTGTTATTCCTCCACGAAATCAGACAGCGATTGCGCACCTGTGAAACCCGCGTGCCGGCCAGGCATGTACGCGTCGTCCAACGCGTCATACATGCGCTCCACCGCGCGCTCGATTTGATCCTCGGACATTTTGCCGGTCTCATATTGAGCCTTGGCCCATGCGTCAATTTCGTTTGCGCGCTGTTCGTATTGTTCATGTGTCATTGTCGTTTCCTTTCTTGCTTGTGTTGATATGTGGAGAATAGCGGAACCGTCGTGCATGTCAACAACTAATTTTTGTTGACATGCGTTTTTCTGTGCTGTAGATTTGCACATATCAACACAGAAAGGAACACGACAATGCAAGCTCACAAGTTCTCAAACGGTGGTTATGTGGCGCACGACGTTCGGTTCTGCTGCAGCGCCGGCAAGTTCTCGATCTGGTACAATCCCGATGGTTCAGTGGCGGACATTGACGCGATTGACAAGCTCGGCCGCGCCGGCCGCCGCGTGCCGGCGTCGGTACGGCGCAAGGCGCCGCTCATGTTCGCCCGCGTCAAGCTGTGCGCCGATATTGAACTGACAATTGGTCGCGCATTGAACGATTGACAAGCGCTAAACAGGTATGCTACACGCATGCGTGTAGAAAGCAACGCCGCGACGCAATCGCGGCGTTTTTTCGTGGGGTAAAAACGGGGGCATGCGCGGGGTAACAACCGGGGCGATGTTGGAGGGGCTGAAAGCCATATTTTATCGGCTGATGGGTAATATGGGTAATCTTTACTTCTATAAGACTGATTAGTTATATATTAGAAAGTGCTAATATATAGTATGGCTGTAAAAATTACAGTTGTGAGCCGCCGCGATGTGAAAGGGGCAATTCTAAATTGCCCACGGTACCCCACGGTGACGCCACGTCACCTTCCCTCCCACGTTGGCGCTTGCAAAACTGTAAGTTTACGCTTATATGTAAATTGTCAGTTTTGGAGATATGACATGCCTAAGAGAACGCCCATATTGCCCAGTGCAGACCTAGCAGATGAGTACGCGTTGAAAATGTGGCTTGCGTCTGCCGTCGTTGACGGGCACATGACGCGCAACCAATGGCGCGCCATTTTGGAGTTGCTCACACCTAAGCTTCCAGTGCGCACGCACGGCATGGCGTGCCGCACACCTAAAGGGGTTCTGTATCTGTTTCTGACTTGCCCGCACAGGAAACAGCTGGCAACGTATCGCATGAGCCCTAGGGCAGAATGGTACCACGGTGGCCTATCAGATGAAGAGTTTCGCGTCCAAAGGCAAATGGCCACGAGCACATGACACGCAACCACTAGATGCATACCACAATCCCCGCTAGCATAGAACTATATTCCTACATGCTGGGTGCTGCCAGGCTGGCTGATTTTGGCCGGCGGCCTCGAAGGAGGGGGGGGGACAGGGCCAGCGGCCCGCTGCTGTTGCTGTGGCCAGGGGTCACAAAAACTTTTTTATTTTTCGGCAAACGGCCAAACACTTCTTGTCACTTGAAAAGCACACGGCTTGTGCTAGATTGCGCGCCATGACCTTCCACTCCCTACCCTACGAGCCGCGCCCGCTGACCGCCACCGAGGCGCGTCTGGAGGCCATCTACAGCGCGGCGCGCATGGGCCTCAAGGGCGACACGCTGGCCCTTGCGGCGGGCATGACGCCGACCGAGTACCGGCGCCTCTGCCAGATGGACCCCATCGCGGAGTATGCCGAACAGAAGGGCCGCGCGGATGGCGAGATGGCCATGGCGACCGTCCTCAACGACGCCGCGCTGCAGGGCGACGCCAAGGCGGCCCTTGAGGTGCTCAAGTACGCACACAAGTGGTCGGCCCCGCAGTCAATCCAGGTGCAGGTCGAGCAGAAGATCTCGATCATTGCAGCGCTTGAGCAGGCGCAGCAGCGCGTGCTAGAGCTGACGGCCACGGACGTCGCAGAGGAGCAGCAGCGTGCAGACGCCCATCTACTCCGCTGACGAGGAGCAGACGCTCATGGCGACCCTGTGGTCGCCAACTATCAAGGACGATCCGTACAAGTTCGTACTGTATATGTTCCCGTGGGGTCAGCCCGGCACGCCGCTGGAGAACTTCTCCGGCCCCCGGCGCTGGCAGCGCGAGGTGTTGCAGGAGTTGGGCACCCACATCAAGCAGAACGACGGCAAGATCGACTACGAGGTGTTCCGCGCGGCCGTCTCGTCGGGCCGTGGCATCGGCAAGTCGGCATTGGTCAGTTGGCTGGTCATCTGGATGCTGACCACCCGCATCGGCAGCACCACCATCGTGTCGGCCAACTCGGAGACGCAGCTCAGGTCGGTGACATGGGCTGAGATCACCAAATGGCTGGCCCTCTCACTGAACAGCCACTGGTTCGAGGTGAGTGCCACCCGTGTTGCGCCCGCCAAGTGGCTGGCCGAGCTGGTTGAGCGCGACCTGAAGAAGGGCACGCGCTACTGGGGCGTCGAGGGCCGGCTGTGGTCCGAGGAGAACCCGGACGCCTACGCGGGCGTGCACAACTTCGACGGCGTCATGCTGATCTTCGACGAGGCCTCGGGCATCTCCGATGCCATCTGGCAGGTGGCGGCGGGCTTCTTTACGGAGAACACGCCGCACCGCTTCTGGCTGGCATTCTCAAACCCCCGCCGTAACACCGGGTACTTCTACGAGGCGTTCAACGCCAAGCGGGACTTCTGGCGCAATAAGACGGTCGATGCCCGGTCGGTCGAAGGAACGGACAAGGCAGTCTATGAGCAGATCATCCAGGAGTACGGTCCTGACAGCGTTCAGGCTCACGTCGAGGTCTACGGTGAGTTTCCCAGTGCTGGAGATGACCAGTTCATCCCCGTTTATCTCGTTGATGACGCCTTCGCGCGACCGCGCTACAAGGACGCTACCGCCCCTGTCATCATCGGCGTCGATCCGGCCCGGTTCGGGGCGGACGCGACGGTCATCGCCGTCCGGCAGGGACGCGACCTGAACGCCATCAAGCGCTACCGGGGCGACGACACGATGGAGATCGTCGGCCGCGTGATCGAGGCCATCGAGGAGTACAACCCGGCGCTCGTCGTGATCGACGAGGGGGGACTGGGTGCTGGCGTCGTGGACCGCCTGAAGGAGCAGCGCTACAAGATCAAGGGCGTCAACTTTGGGAACAAGTCGGTCAAGCCCATCATGTACGGCAACAAGCGGGCCGAGATGTGGGGCGTCATGCGTGACTGGCTCAAGACGGCGTCGATACCGGCGGACAAGC
>Ga0208424_1000132_pt1 | contig 8992 bp, 11 predicted proteins | sample DEB3_08_DNA_2_FD_184521 | JGI IMG/M metagenome (GOLD analysis project Ga0208424, IMG submission 184521) | Aqueous microbial communities from the Delaware River and Bay under freshwater to marine salinity gradient to study organic matter... | ecosystem: Environmental > Aquatic > Marine > Coastal ... | reverse complement strand
CAGCAGCAGATAAAGCAACATTCCAGACCGCCGCTTCTGCTATTCTACCACTCATAAGTTGACTAGCGTAAGCAGAACCATTATAATTAGCACCCATATCAACTCTGTCTATGGTGATTGCACTCTTTGAGGTTGTATTGGTTGCAGAAGAACCACCATTAATATATGCAGTTCTACTTGCATTACCAGTAAATACTCCACAGGCATGATACCAAGTATTTGCTGTATATCCTGTAGTTGTATTGGCATTTGCCGCCACACTACCAGATCTATGATTTGCGGTTATGGGATCACCGGCGGTATTGCCAGAAGCAAGCAATCTGAATCCACCTGTATTATCTACTGTATCAAGAGAAATAATATTCTGAGTTACAGTAGTTGAGGTAGAGCGAAACCAAGCAGCAAGGGTTAAAGGAACTACTGATGGAAGATCGGTGCTGTCCTCGCTTGTAAGATAATCTGATGTTCCATTAAATGATCGTGCCATTATGCTTTCCTCACTTCCATTGCAATGAATTTAGCATCAACACCCATATCATCAGTTCCTGTGACATTTCGTGTCAACTTAATTGCGTAAGCATTTCCTGCTGCAAGACCGTCAGTATCTGCATTAGCAATTGTTCTGGTTGTAGTTACAACAGTATAAGCAGTAGTTGTACCGTATGTTTTAGATTCTACGGTTGCTGTGTCATATGATCTTGATGTAACATTGCCACTTGCAAGACTTGCAATTTCCCATTTCCACTCAACTGTTGATGCAGATGTTGTATTATTTGCTGTCCAATGAACTATAACAGATAATCCATTTGTTAGGTCTGCGTTATTAGGTAACACACCAGTAAATACCGCACTCTCTGCCGTTCCTGTATCAAAGTCAAGTACAAGAAGATCGTTCAATGTACTCAATGTTGCCATATTAGAAGCAGGTGCAATATTATTTAATGCTGTAAACACAGCATATACATCATTTGGAGTTGTCCATTTCAGTGTTGCGTTATTTGTTGATACGGTATCAATAGTTAATGCTTGTCCTTCCGCACCAACAGCATTTGGAAAAGTATACTCGTTATTATTTGCTAGTGTAGATGGTGCTTTTAGACCGACATAATTAGTACCACCACCAGTTCCTTCATTTAGTTTTACCAATCCCTGATTAGTTACAACCACTTCTCCGGTTGTTACCGAACCAGCAACGGTTAAAGCATCTGTTGCTTTCACATAAGTAAAACCAGCATCACCACCAAGAGCAGAACCACCGTCATTAAACTGAACTTGGGTATCTGAGCCACCGGGAGTTCCTCCACCACCGCTAGATGTAAATGTTATTTCGTCATTAGTTGCATTGGTGGTAATGGTCATACCAGTACCAGCAATGAAGGTCAGGGTATCTGTGGTGCTATCAGCAACGACATTGCTCTGCCCAGCAACCGCAATGGTCTGGAATATATTCTGGTCGCCGGTGTTGGTTCCGCTGGATGTACCAGAGAATGTACCGCTTTGGGTGGCAAGAGTACCGAGACCCAAGGCAGTGCGAGAATTTGCTGCGGTCTTGTTGACCCACTTGTTTGTATCGTAGACAAGGAAATCATTGGTTGTCTTAGATGTAACCTGAACATCTGAAAGTTCCTCTAACTCCTGATAGTTCTGGATATTGACAAAGATTGAACCAGCACCACCACCAGCAACCTTTACTATAAATCCTACACGAACACCGTGGTTTGGTGCAGTGGGAATGCCTGAACGGAATCCGCCAGCAGTAGTCTCAGACAGGTAGATGGGTTCGCCTGCGGTATATCCTGTGGTGGTTATTCCTTCCAGAGAACCAAAGGTCTGAATAAATCCAGAAGAGTTATTGCTAATGGATTCGGCAACTACGCCTACGGTCTGAGCACTGGTCGCTTCGGCATTCGCTTGAGCAAGACTGACCTTGAGTTGAATATCTGCGTGACTTCCAGAAACATAGACAATCTGACCTTTGTTCAGGGTAGAACCAGTGTCGTTACGACAGAACTTATAGAGTTGTGCGCCTATGCGGTTAACCACATTTGTGGTCATGCCGTACTCAAGAATGGAATTGGTCGCATCCCATATCATTCTGCCTTGTTGAACCGTGCCTGCGGGCGTAAGGTCAAAGTCAATCTGCTCTGTGTTTAGGTCTACCACAGTCACTTCATTCGGTAGACCAATAGTAATGTCTCCCGTGCTGGCATTCACCTCAACCTCATTGGCAGTTCCGGTTAAGGAGTTGACAATGTTTTGCCACTCTACTCCTTCTGTAGTAGCGGAGTTGGCAACCAGTGCTTGGTCATTGGTTCCTACGGGTAGGCGGTTGGCGGTATTAGAACCTGTTCCTACAGCGAGATCGCCCTTGGCATCCCAGAAGGTGGCGTTAGCAATGTCTGCACTGGCGGTGGCAGTAATGTAACCGAGAGAGTTCCAAGCAGTAGTGCCGTCACCAATCTTTAATTTATTCGTGTCCGTCTCATATCCGCTTTCACCTGCTGCAAGGACAGTGTTCGCACTAGTCCAGTTTGCTGCTGTGTCACGGCGTAGTTTAATTACATACGGCATTTAGGCTGTTCCTCCATCAATAACATATCCTGTCGTGTTACTTGTAGAATCTCCTCCATCCAATCCATCCACACCCGCAGCATAAGCAAATCCACCGTCAAGTAAATCAAAAGGAAATCCGATTATGCTTTCTGGTCTATGAGTATGACCATCAAAGATGGCTCGTATCAATCTACGAACTTCATCTTGTTCAACTCTGTCTAGTACAGGCATAGATCAGTCTCCGTATATTAGGTTAGGTGTGGCGAATTCCATTATCTTCTTTAACTTGGTCTTTGGTCCGTTGTTATCCAATACTTTGTCAAACAAATCTTGTGGATACAATCCATCAATATACTTGTTTGCAAGATTATCTTGTTTGTTTCTGGTCTTGATTCGTTTGGATGAATCAACAAAGAGAAGCATGGCATTACACATGTTCAATGTCTTTATGTCTTCTATGCGTGATACATCATCAATGATCATAATTTGTTCTTTGAAATATCTTTCGGCTTCATCTTCACAAAGTTTATTATAAGAACTTCGTTCTGTGTGGTGTCTTTCTAAACAGATATTGAGAAACTCTTCGTGCATTATTCGTGCATCAGGAATAGCCTCACCAGTATCTTCAATCATCGCTGCCAGAACTTTCTTGAAACTTATCCGAAAGCAACTAACATCGTGTTTCTTACACCACGCCTCTATTAGAGATGCGACATACGACCGACCGGACTTAGATGTTCCACCAATACCGATTACCCGCATGCCGCACCTCCTTTAGATGCTCAGTCTTTGTTCTTTGATGTCTTTGCCATAGCCAGTTTCTCCTCTAGAGATGCAACCTTTTGATTCAAAGACAGAATGGTGTTCTGTAATTCAGAACAAATGTCTTTGATTTGGTCAAGTTGGATTAGTACCAACTTTGCATTATAGACAGTCTTGCTGGCGAAATGGGCTGGAACATCGTTCTTAAATTTTAGTTCAGTCATTCTCTTCTCTCCTTGTTATCAGTATGCTTTCTTTGCAGATTTCTTTGATGCTTTCTTCATTGGTTTCTTAGCCGCTTTCTTTGATGCTTTCTTCATTTGCGTTTACCTCCTCTCTTTCTACCAAAGTCTGATTTCATGGCTTTCCATGACTTTGCCGAGATGGTGGTATTCTTCTTGGAACGAGAGATTCCTTTCTTCTTGCGAGCGTTTATGTTCGCATATAGACCACGCTTCTTCTTTGGCATTATCTCTTGCCTTTCTTCTTAGTCTTCTTCTTACTTTTCTTTTTCTTCTTTTTCTTCATCTTCCCATAGACATAGTTAGCGATTGCATAAGCAGAACTCTTTGATTTGTTGCTGTCACGCATGATTGCTTTGGCAATTTGTTCAACTTTCTTTGGCATTATTTCTTTCTCCCTTTGCCCTTTGTAATCTTGGGTGACGAAGGACTCCACAATGCACGGCACGCCCAATACTTTGGAGTTAGTTTATTGGTTGCTTGGTCACAGTTATGTCTTGCTCGGAATGCTTTGCGTGCCTTGGCAGAGTAGTTGGACTTATATCCTTTTGCTCCGAAGTGAAGAAGTTTCTCCTTGCCGTTGGCACATGCCTTGACCATCATCTTCTTACCGGGTCTGGTAGAAGGGCGTGGCTTATTACATGGCATGTTTGCCTTCTTGCATTTGGAACATTTCTTCTTTGCCATAAGCACTCCTATTGTTTCAAGTGGTCAAGTCATCATCATCATCCACAATTTCACTTTCCATAACCGTAACGAAATCATTCAGATACTTTGTAAGCAGGCGAAGTTCACCCATAAGGCGGTTGATTTCCATCACATTCATGGCATGGATAGGACTCTGAACATGACCGACCAATCCTGCTTCCATACGAAGGCGTTCTTCCAATCGCAATACATTATCATATGCCCGTTGAGCAGCGGTAGATGGACTCTCTTCTAATGTCTCAATATGAATCGGTCCTGCCGGTCCAACCACACCAGCCATCATATTGCTGATGAAACTGTCAATGTCATTTCCTTTGACACTATCCGGTAGCATCGGTGCATTTGTACCTGTTCCACCATTAGCACCAGCAGCCTGTTCCAGAATGTCTAGGTCTTCAATGATTGGAACCAAATCATCATAGCACTGCTGTGGTGTAAGGGTGTTCAGTCGTGATTGGATATCTTCCAATGCTTGTCGGATATCTTTACTAATACTCTTCAGTCGCTCGTTATTATTCATCGGTTATCTCCTGTCTCTTATTTATTATTTTCAATAGTTTGATAGTTCATTATTAGGACTTCTGTCCCTTTGCTTGTTCTGTTATAATCTTTCTTGTTGCTACTTCGTGTAGATGCGGCACGATACACTTCTTGTCTATGCCAATTAAACTTATTCGGTGGATACATGTCTTTGAGATTATCAAAGTCATAGTAACTCAAAGCAAATTTACCTTGGATATTTCGCAATAAATCTGCTAATCTGTGGTGTTTCTCTTTGCTAAATGTTTCGCTATAATAGAACTCTGTGTTGTAATATGGTGGGTCAATATAAAAGAATGTGTCTTTGTCATCCCATTTCTGGATTACATCTTCGCAATCCATATTCTCTACCACAGTTATACTTTTGATTGTATCTTGGATTTGTTTCTTTTCTAGTTTACGACGGAGTGTATCCCATTTGGATGAATACTTTCCTGTCTTGTCTGTAAAGTATGGAACATTATTAATGCTTAACGGTGTACCTGCAAATACTTGTGTTTGTAGATACAGAAACTGAGCAGCAACTGGATAATCTGGTTTGCCAAACCAATAGTAAGGTTGGCTGAATAGTTGATGTTGATATGCTCGGTATAGTTCTACATCACTCTTTGGTATTTCATTCATTATTTCCAACAACTTGTTCGGGTCTGTTCGGAAACATTCCCATACATTGGCAAGGTAAGGATTGCGGTCATTGTATATCCGTTGTTCTGCATCTTGTATCTTATTTGACTTTACCATTACCCAACCTGCTCCGCCAAATACTTCTACATAACGAGAAAACTTTGATGGAAATAGGGGTTCCATCCAACTGACATGATGTGCTTTGCCGCCGATATATGGAAACATTATGCAAAGAACCAAGTGCTCTTGTACACACAGTCCAAGTTCAACTTGCCTCTATGTGGTAGTGGTGGTAGTTTCACACCTGTCTTCTTCTGAATGTCATTCACGAAATCCTCAAGAAGATTGATGCGATGCATATTCACGAATGTCTTTCTGATAATCTGATGCAGTCGTGGAATGTGGCAGACATGTGTGCCGATGCTGTCGTGTATGAACTGGACGCTGTTCATCTTCTCGTCTTTCATTTCAAGAGCGACATATCCAGCATGGCTGGCATCCAGACTATGGATTACATTGGCAACAATACCTCTGACCTGTGCCGGAACATTGATTCGTTTGTTGCCATCGGGTACATAGAATGTGGTGAAGTGAAGGCAAGTGCGTACCACACGGCTCTCCTCCCACATGTATCGTTGATTGATTGGAAGACCCAACGGTGTAGTCCATGACACACCATATCCATTACTGCCGAGGATGCTGGCAATCTCACGCAAGTAATCCATAAGCACTGCTGCTTGGATGACAACATCTTTCACTGCTTCGTTTATGATTATCGCTAGGTAGTTTGCGTTGTGGTATTGGGAACCTGCCATGCCATCGGTGAATCCATCAGCAATGAGATTATCGTGCATCCCACGAATGGTGATTCCATATGGGTATGCAAGCACACTTCTCTTGACAATTGACCTGCGTCTCTTCTTATCTTCTGGCTTGTCTCCCACGAACTTGGGATGCCAAGCAAGATGCGCTGATGGATTTCCGAACTTGTCGGTAGATGTTGGATTAGCCTTGACATCTGCTTCTATTCTTTCTCGTACCTTGTTTGCCACATCCATATACAAATCAGAAGGCACTTCGTTATCTATAAGATTTACACTTTTGCCACCAATCTCGTCACGCATGATGGCACTCAAGTGTTGCAGTCCATTCTGGCTACCGTCAATGGTGACAGATAGATTGGACACAAACTTGGATGGGTCTGGCAGGCGTATTGCTTTCTCTATGTCACGCAATACCTGCAAGAAAATCAAAGGATTCTCATAATCAACCCAGCGTTTATCTGCGAATGGGTCAAACTTTCCTGCCTTGAGAACAGGCAACCACATGTCATCAAACCATTTTACTCTGTTATCATAGGACATCTTGTCCTGACCAGCCACTGTTGCGGCGTAGATCTTCAGGTTCACCAGTCCATAGTTTCCGATGGGCATACCATTACGGAAACGAAGCAAGGATTTCTGTATGTCGTTTCCTTGTGGTGAAAGATGTGAACTGAAACTGTACATGCGACCACGGAAATCCACACAGCACGGGAACCAGATGGAGTTCTCTTTCATGTTGCGTGCCACATCAAGGCATTTGATTGCGGCAATACGATTGCTTGTGGCAGAATACCATCTGCTCTTTTCAGTAGCCCGTTGCTGATACCACAACCTGCGTTCCTTGGTGTCGGTAGGCATGGGCGGAAACTTGGGACGGACAGGCTGAACAGGAATAATGTTTCCGTATTCGGGTGAGTTGAGGGACAGGATATGTTCCAGCACCTCAAGCGTATCTTTGTCAATCTGCCACTCGGTATTCTGAATATGATTTACCGCTTCAAATACCTGATTCAAGGATGATGACTTCATGTCAACCTCATGCTGACCATAAGCACCAGTCAAGAAATCTTCCTTCAGTATTCTGTATCCGCCATCAATCTGCTCTGTTGGTTCCTTGGTTAACATGCCATGCTCGTCACGGAAACCCCATTCAACAGGAGGACAAGTCATGGGCATCTTGAGTGGACGCATGGATTCCAAGTCCGCATGGAACTTGTTGAGCCATTCAATCAACTCATCATCCATTGTCACATATGCTTTGGATATATTCTTCTTGATGAACTCCACTTCCACACGCCATCCACCAGTGGCATCAATCACACACTCAATTAGTTTCGCACCAAGACTCAACTTGGCAGACAGTTTCCACTTCAATCCACCGCCATTGAGTGCTGCGTAAATCTTCTGAATCTTCTTTACCTTGCCGATGAAACGCTTGTCATCATTGCGGCTGAACCCTTTCTGGTTCGTGGTCTTCTGCTTGTTGTTGGAACGGATGGAGTCCAACATGATTTCGTTCCTGACTGCCTCGCCCACCTCTCTGCACAGGACGGAGGACACCTGCTTCGGTGATTGAAGCATGTGTGACAGAACAAGCAAGGCAAGTCTTTCCGCTTTGATTACAAGAAACGCATTCGCCCATGATGACGGATTGCCTGTGATGGCTTTTCCCTTGGTGAGGTTCTGCTGCTCACGCAAGATTTTCTTGGCGACCTTGCTCAACATGTTGCCGATGAGAACTTTCTCCGGCTTCTTGTTGGTCGGATCTATGATGGATATTGTCTGTTGGTAGCGACGAATGCCGTCAAGGATTGAGTTCCTTTCCAGTTGATCGTTCTTTTCCTTTGCGAGTTGTCTTTCCTTTTCGGTCATGTCGTTCCAAGATTTCATCTATTTCTCTCCATATGTCTTCCTCTATGAATGGAAGCAGGTCAGGTACACTCTCCGCTTCCAGAAGGTTCTTTAACTTCTGTTCCATATCTTTGTGGTTTATTCTTGGTTTAGAATTTTCTGGATTTTCCATGATGCCAGCCTATCTGCAATAAAGTAAATGCTGAACACGATTCCAACACCGGCAAAGAAATGAACAGTGCCTGTGTACAGGAGGTGTAGTAGAAACTCGTTCACTCTTCACCTCCATCACAGATGTGGATATTCAGGTTCTCAATGTTGATTACAATCGGCGAAGTGGAAGGTTGCGATTTGACGGTGTGTGGATTCATCTTTGACAAGAACTTATCAGACCTATGGTATTTAGTTATATTCTCTTTCTGAGTAATGACTTGGCAATTTTCTGCTTTATGTTCACCGCCTGCAAATAATGGATGGATGTGGTCTACCACATGCTGAATGCCTGTCTTGCGTGTCTTCTCTATGGCTTCTTCGTATAGTTCCGCCAACTTGTTCAGTTCTTTTTCGTCGGGAATCGGTGTGCCGTATTTCTTGTTGGCATCTCTTGCTCTATTGGTAGCGTAGACATACCCACGATTGTCCTCGTTGTATTGATTCTGATAGGCGAGGAGGCGTTGTTTATTTTCCTGATAGTATTCTGCTCGTTTGTTAGCCATTGTGTTTCCTTTCTCTTTGGAGGTTAGAGGCTAGAGTTATTTATAATCTTCAGTTATTTGACATTATGTCTAGGCGGGTGCGGCTCATTCGCCGCACCGCCTCTTCAAGTGCTTTGTTTATTCACTCTCCCACTCAGCCACCTCACACCGCACCTTCGCATCAACCCCCAAG
>Ga0208424_1000124_pt1 | contig 9304 bp, 10 predicted proteins | sample DEB3_08_DNA_2_FD_184521 | JGI IMG/M metagenome (GOLD analysis project Ga0208424, IMG submission 184521) | Aqueous microbial communities from the Delaware River and Bay under freshwater to marine salinity gradient to study organic matter... | ecosystem: Environmental > Aquatic > Marine > Coastal ... | reverse complement strand
CGTTGAAGGATGCCGAGGATTTGGTGTACTTGGAACGCGTAGATGGCCTGACGCAATTTCTTGAAATCGCGGAGACGCAAGAGCAGGGGTTGCACGTAATTAAGCGGAATGGCGTTGACGCGATGCTCAAGGAATCAGAAAGGCAGCGGCAGCGCGAGGAGCAGATTGAGCAAGCGAAAATTGAGACGGCAAGGCTGGGCTTTCAGACCATTGGCAATCTTGCGACCTTGTTTGCAGGCAAGACCGAGCAGGGACAACGCCGTGCCTTTGAGGTCAACAAGAAGATGAATATGGCAATTGCGCTGATTGAGACCTTCCGTGCGGCGCAGGCGGCGTACTTAAGCCAAATGACTATACCCGACCCTTCCGCACCCGTTCGTGCGGTCATCGCGGCGGCAGCGGCAACAGCGGCAGGGTTGGTGCGAGTTGCGCAAATCAGCAAGCAGCAATTTCAATCGCCAAGCGGCGGCGGTGGAGGTGGAGGCGGTGGCTCAATGGGAGGCGGTCAAGGCGGAGGAGGTATGTCCGCGCCAACAGCAACCAACCCAAACAGTCAACTGCTCAACCCACCTGCTAACGGACAAGGACAAGGGATGCGGGCGTATGTGGTTGAATCAGACATCCGCTCGGTTAGTGGCAGGCTACGGCGAATGAGTGAATTTGCAACGTTAGGCGCGTAGTGGTATTTGACCATATGGAACAGCTACCTGTTTACTTAATGACGATTGACGAAGATGGCGAAGGCGTTAGCTATGTGAGCCTTGTGGAATCACCCGCAATCGAGCGGCCATTCATCGCCCTATCCAAACAGCACCGCTTCGCTGAGGATGCGGCACTTCGCATCCTGACAGGCCCGCTGATGCTGGCTGATACGCCAATCATTAGACAGGATGACACGCGGGGTAAGTACTACGTGATGTTTGACAAGGACACCATCCGCAAGATGGTGCAGAAGTACTTCAAGCAACAAAACCAAGCGAAGGTGAACGCCGAACACAGCAAACCACTGGATGGAGTGTATATGTTTGAATCGTACCTGATTGACCGCGAGCGCGGGGTGAATCCACCCAAAGGCTTTGAGGATGCGCCTGATGGCAGTTGGTTTGGTTCGTTCAAGGTTGAGAATGACAAAGTGTGGGAAGAACGCGACCAGTTCACAGGTTTCAGCATTGAAGGCTACTTCGGAATGCAGGCAACTGAATCGAGTTTAGAGGCGGCGATGGCGAGCCTTGAAGAAGCGTTCAGCGTTTTTTTGCATACTATCCAAACACGTGGTATTTAACTACAAAAGCGACCTATGAGCATAGCAAATCGTTTAACTGAACTGGCTGACGCACTGCGGAAGTTTACCGCAACGCCAACGCCGCAAAACTTTGCAGATTACAAACTTGAAGATGGCACGATGGTGCGTGTTGATGGCGACTTGATAGCAGGTACGCCTGTGTTCGTTGTCACCGAAGAAGGAATGCTACCCGCACCTGATGGTCAGCACACTGTTCCCGAAGTTGGCGTTATCACAACCGAAGGCGGCAAGATTGTCGAAGTGGGTGACCTGCCAGCAGGTGAGCCAGTGGTGGAGGAAGAAGTAGCGGCGCAGGAGGTGGAGATTGAAGTAACGCCCGAAGACGAGATGATGCCAAAAGCAGGCGACAAAATGGAGGAGCGGATAGCCGCACTTGAAGCGAAGTTGGAGGAGTTGTTGTCAAAGTTGGCAGGGGCTATGGAAGCCAATACCGCACGCTTTGACCAGTTGGATGCAGAAGTGCAGAAGATGAGCAAAGTGCCAACGGCAGAGCCGCGCAAGCGCACCAGTGACGCGATTGTCGAGAATATCAAACTATCGCGCAATACGAATTTTGAAGCATTAACAAATAACCTAAAAAACCTAAAATAAAAAGATTATGGCATTTTCACTTGGAGGATTAACATCCTACGTTGAGCAACAGCGTCTGCCGTTGCTGACAAAAGCGGTTTTCGATGCGAAGACCCAATCATTGATGCAGAAGCGTGTTGGCGTTAAGTACGAGGAAGCCCTCAACTTGATGGACACCGATGCAGTATTCCAAGCCGCATCCACCTGTGCGTGGAATGCGTCAGGTACAACCACGTTCAGCCAGCGTAACATCAGCGTGGCGCGTGTAAAAGTGCAAGAGGAGTTGTGTCCTCGCTCACTTGAGCAGTACTGGATGCAGACGCAATTGACACAGGGTAGCAACTACGAAGGCGTACCTTTCGAGCAAGCGTTTGCAGAGCAAAAGGCAAAGCAAATCGCCAAGAACATCGAGAACGCCATTTGGCAGTCAACAACCGCAACAGGCGCATCAGGATGGACTGGTTCATCTGCATCATTGAGCGGTGACGCAAATCTGAACAAGACCGTTGGTTTGTTGCACTTGATGGAGAAGACCACTGCATCCGCTTCAATCGTGTCGAGCCTTGCAGGTGCGGCTTTCAGTGACACCACCATCGTCAGCGCGTTTGAGAATGTTTACCAAAACATCCCTGTTGAAATTATCAGCAAGGACGACATCTACGCCTTCTGCGGATGGGATACCTACCGCATCCTTGCCAACAAATTGGTAGGATTGAACCTTTACCAAGGCGACCTTGGGCAGTTGGGCGCGGGTGAAATGTTCTTCCCTGCGACCAATATGCGTGTATGTGCTGTGAATGGATTGAATGGCACGCGCCGCATCGTGGCCACGTCATTGAGCAACCTGTTCTTCGGAACTGACCTGCTTTCAGATGAGGATACCTTCCGCATCTGGGCGAGTTACGACAACGACCAAATCCGCTTCCAAGCGGCATTGAAATACGGAGTGCAGTTTGCTTATCCCGAATTTATGGTGCTGTACAAAGCGAGCAACGCAACGACACCTGCTGGCTGATAACAGGGGCAGGGAAACCTGCCCTTCTTTTTCTTTTGACACTATAAACAAGAAAAAATATGAGCTGTGCATTAACATCAGGATACGCATTAGGATGCCGCAACAATGTCGGCGGCATTAGCGAAATTAGGCTTGCATCGTGGAACGTCACTGGGTCAGTTGCCACCAACACCACAGGCACGGTGACTGGCTTTACAGGCTACGCTTCGGGAAGCAATGCCTTCTACAAGTTTGAGTTGCCGAAGGGCGTGGGTCAGTTCACTGAAACGACAAACGCCAGCGTTGAAAACGGCACGATTTTCTACCAGCAAGAAATGACTTTGGTCATCAACAGGCTCACGCAGGAGGTACGCAATCAGTTGCGCCTTGCTTCCAACGGCAGGTTGTTGGCCATCGTTACTGACCGCAACGGCAAATATTGGCTGTTGGGTGAAACGAATGGCATCGAGGTGACTGGCGGCACGGCGCAGTCAGGAACAGCGATGGGTGACCGTGGTGGTTATGAGTTGACGTTCACGGCGATGGAGGCAAACCCCTGCCGCGAGGTGTTAAGCACTGTCATCGCAGGAATTACGTCAGGTACGCAAATCACAGGCGGCGCGAATTAAGTGTAGTTCAGTTTGGGTTGGTGAAAGCCAGTGCGTAAGGGTCGCACTGGCTTTCTTATTTTTGCACAACTTCAACCCTTAAATCTGCACAATGAGAATATGCATCGTTTACAACCAACACCCAACAGGGTGCAGTTACTATCGCCTTGAAATGCCGAATGCGGCCGTTCACGACCTATGCGGTGGAGTGGTGGATTTTGTCAGCATCGATGACATCAGGCGTATGGAAGAGGATGAGTTGAAAACGATTGACCTATTCTTGTACAATCGCACGTGGATAGCAGGGCCGTTGGAGGCGGTGGAACAGGTGGCCAACATCCTTCGCCAATACGGTGCAAGAATTATTTTGGATATGGATGACTATTGGCACCTTGGCACAGGGCATAGCTTTTACAGGCATTACCACGAAACAAAGATGCCTGCGATAATCGAAAAGCACATCCGCATAGCTGACCATATCATCACGACCACGACATATCTGCGCGATGAGTTGGTGAAGTTCAACAAGAATGTCAGCATATTTCCGAACACGCCATACATCCAGTACAAGCAATTTCAGGAACAGCCAACGCAAAGCGAGCGGGTGCGGTTTGGCTACTTCGGTGCGGCGCAGCACACGGAGGATGTGGAACTGATGCGGTCACCACTGCAACGCCTGTCGGATGAGGTGGAACTGGATGGAAAGTATATGATTTACTTGGCGGGTTGGAACGAGAACAACCCAATCTACCAAGGGTACGAGCAGGTGTTCAGCAACAAAGGGAAGAACAACAACTATTCGCGTATCCAAGCGGCGGATATTTACAGCTACGTTCAAGGTTACAATTGGGTGGATGTAAGCCTTGCACCGCTTCGCGACACCAAGTTTAACCGATTGAAGTCGGAGTTGAAGATAACGGAGGCCGCGTGGATGGGTAAGGCAGTCATTGCAAGCGAGGTGCCGATGTACTCGGACTGCATTGACAATGGTGTCAACGGCTTTCTGGTACCCGAAAAAAAGGACAAGCTATGGTATAAGTATATGAAGGCATTTATCAACGAACCTGCGATGGCGAAGGAAATGGGTGAGCGGTTACGCGCCAAGATGCAGGGCAAGTTCGACATCCAGCAAATCAGCGAGGCGAGGCTGAATTTGTACAAAAGCGTCGCGCGTGGTATTTAGTATTGATGCTATATCTGAAAGCCAACCAAAGCAACACGATCAACGTCACTTGGACTGAGCGCGCGAGTAGTGCGACGATTTACAAGTTGATATTGACGAATATCGCTAAGAACACCAGTACGGTGGTTTACATCAACGCGAACAGCAACGCTTCAAGCTACGAGGAGCGGTACGACCGCTTCACCTTTACGCTTGGCAATTTGGAGAAGGGGCAGTACAGGTATGAGGTGTTGCAGGATGCAAATGGCTATTCGGCAGGTGATGCGCTTGGCGGCGGCTTGTTCGTGTTTGAGGATAGCGGCTATGCGTACATCAGCGCGGCGGTGGATCAGTCAACGACTGCGCAGTGGGGGTGCGAGGGGACAGTCATTGAAACATTTTCAGGTTTGATTGGTGCTGGTGCTGGCAATACTGATTTGATTGTCGCAGGTTGCCCCACATCGGGTATAAGCGCGAGGATTTGCGATGAATTGGTACTGAACGGGTATAGCGATTGGTTCTTGCCAAGCGTTGGCGAATTGTCGCAGATGTATTTACAATTGGCCGCTGCTGGTTTGGGCAACTTCACAAACCAACGATATTGGTCAAGCACAGCAATTGATGGAGACCCAAACGTTGCCGCCACTATAGACTTTAATAACGGAACAGGTCACAACCATCATCGTTCGCAAACCAACCGACACACACGCGCGATGCGCCGATTCCTGATGGGAACGCCAAGAGTGGTAGAAACAGGGCTTGCATATATCGAACCCGCAGTTGAAACCTACGTTGCACCAAGTAACAACAACACCTATGTCAGCTTCTAAATTCGCATTTAGTTTTATACCCACCACGGACTACCAGTTGCCTGTTATGCTGGAAAACAAGCAGGCCAATATGGTGCTGTTTGGTGAGCGCAACGAATACCCCTACTACCTGCTGGACAACTACCACAAAAGCGCGAAGCACTGCGCCATCGTGAATGGCAAGGTTCACTACATCGTAGGCAAGGGATGGAAGGCGAGCGATAAAGGCACGGTTGAACAGCAAGCAAGGGCGGAGGAGTTTATCCGCGACCCGAACATAGAGGATGATTTGAACGACCTTACCGAGAAGTTGGTGCTGGATTTGGAGTTGTTTAACGGCTTCGCACTTGCAGTCACTTGGAACAGGGGCGGCGGCATCGCCTTTGTTGAACACGTGCCATTCCAAAAGGTGCGGGTTAGTTTGGACGATGAGATGTTCCTGATAGCCGATTGGTACGATGCGCGGATGATTCAGCAGTTTCCGAAGGGCAACGAAGTGGAGAAGATGCCGAAGTTTGACGAAAAGAACCGCGTTGGAAAGCAGATGTTTTACTACCGCCATTACAGCGCAGGCGTTCAGCATTACCCGCTTCCGAATTATCAAGGTGCGCTCGCGTACATTGAGTGCGATGCGGAGATAGCGCGCTTCCACATCAACAACATCCGCAATCAGTTCTGGGGTGGCCAGTTGATAAACTTCGCTGATGGCATACCAACGGAGGAAGAAAAAGATGAGATTGAGCGGATGATGCGTCGCAAGTTCAGCGGGGCAGGGAACGCAGGTAGATTTGTGCTGACGTTCAGTAGTGGCAAGGAAAGCGCGCCGAGCATCCAGTCGCTAACGCCGAGCGATTTGGACAAGCAATTTGACCTGCTGAACAAGCAAATCCAAGAAGAAATATTTGTGGCGCATAACGTCACCAACCCGATGCTGTTTGGCGTTAAAACCGAAGGGCAGTTGGGTGGAAGGAAGGAATTGATTGAGGCTTACGAATTGTTCAAAAACACCTACATCAACGCGCGGGTGATGATTGTCGAGCGGATGATTAACTACATCGCAGGCTTCAACGACATTGAAGGCTTATACCTATGCCCAACTGACCCAGTGACCGAGCAGTTAAGCGAACAGGTGCTGACGCAGATAATGACGCGCAACGAACTGCGAGAGAAGGCAGGGCTTGAACCGCTTGAAGAAGAAGCCACGCAACCCGAAGGCGCACCTGCGGTGGAGGCATTAGCGGCAGAGCCAGTCAACGAGGCACTGCGCACGATGACAGGGCGGCAGTTTCAACACCTGATGCGGATAGTCCGCAACTTCCAGTCAGGCAAGATTAGCGAGGCGCAGGCACGGACAATGCTGGGCAGTGGCTTTGGATTGACCGCAGAGCAGATTAACGACTTCCTGACTGATGGACAGGCCGAGTTCAGCGCACAAGGCGAAGATGCAGAGATGCGGATGTTGGCGGCGGTTGGTGCGCAGTACGGCGATGACGCGGAAGCCTTTGATGTGGTGGATAGTTGGGAGTTGGCATTGGAAGGCGACCCTGAAACGTTTGCGGTCGATGAGGAGGAGGAGAAGTTGGATAAGCGGATAATGGCCTATCGCAAGAAGAACAGGCTGGCAACGGTCAAAGAAATAGCCGAGGCGTTGAAGGTCAGCCCTGCGAAAGTGAGAAAGCGGATTGCTTATTTGCTTGAAAAAAACCGCTTCCCGATTAGTCGCGATATTGACATCGCAACGAAAGAAAAGCCAGTCGATGAGGAAGTGGTGGAGGTGCGCTATCGCTACGATTGGCGGCCAGAATATGCAGGATTGAGCAAGGCGGATGGCTACGACAAAAGCCGCAAGTTCTGCCAAACGATGCTGGACTTGAGCGCGACAAAGCTATACACGAAGTCGGACATTAACGACATCGGCACGCTTGTCGGCTGGAATGTTTGGGAGCGCAGAGGCGGTTGGTTCACGCTTCCCAATGGCAATCATCGGCCAAGCTGTCGACACATGTGGGTTCAGCAATTGGTCGTCAAAAAAGGTACAACAGTTAAACGTGTAGTATGAGCATCGCCCTATTTGTAAGTGAGGAGTACCTGCTGGAAAACAGCGTCATCAACGAGAACGTAGCCTATACCCAAATCAGGCCCACGTTGGTCAAGGTTCAGGATATGCACATCCAACCCGCGCTTGGCAGTGCGTTGTACAAAGAAGTGCAGACGCAAGTGGTGAGCGGTTCGGTGACTGCCTTAAACACGACCCTGCTGGAAGATTACATCCAACCTGCAATCGTGCAATGGATGTACTTTGAACTGCCGATGGTGCTTTCCTTCAAGTATATGAATAAAGGGATGGACAGGCGCACCAGCACCGAAAGCAACCCGATGAGCGTGGATGAGGTGTTTAAGTTGATGGACAAGGTAAAGAACGATGCCGAGTGGTACACGGAGCGCATTACCCGCTACTTGCAGGAGAACCACGCCAGTTACCCATTGTTTGACAACCCACCAACGGCGATTGACACGATTTACCCGAACGGCAGTAGTTACCAAACAGGGATGGCATTGGGAAAGCGTGGACGCTTCCGTGACCCATTGGATTATCCCGAAAAACGATTCTATCCTTTTTAATGGCACACGCGAAAAATATCAACAAATTAAAGCAGTACTATGAGTTGGGTGCAATTAAAGAACGACCTGCTGACCTTCGCGCAGGCACATCCGCAACTGAACAGCGTGGGGTTCGGCGACCCGCTGTCGATAGGAACGGACAACACGATAAACCTACGGACAACCGACAGGGATAGGGTTGTTTACCCTTTGCTGTTTGCTGACCTGCAATCGATGACCGTAGGCGTTGGTGCGCTTACGCTTGGCGTTAGCGTGCTGATAATGGACAGGGTTGAGGATAGCCGCAACCTATCTACGGCGGTCACAGGTAGCGTAGTGGCGCGGTGGACTGACAATGAGGATGAGGTGCTGAACGACACCTTATATATAATGCGCGACTTCATCAGCAAGTTCACGAATGACCCTGCGAAGGATTACACCTTGCAGGACAGCGTGAGCGCGACCAGATTCGTGGAGGCGCGAGATGACAAAGTCGCTGGGTGGCAGGCAACCGCAAACTTCGACTTTGAATATCCGCACAATTCTTGCGAAGTTCCTACTTGAGTGGTATTTAACTAAAAATAGCATATGAACATTGGGCAACAATTAGACGCGATGCTGGGAGGCTACGGCGCGATAACCGTAGTGACAGGCGCGGTGACAGGTCAGGCGTTTGAATTTCTTGTGGTGAATGCATCCACGAGTTTCACCACGCTGACCGATAGCGAAGGCAACAACGCGCTGACGTACTTGGGATTGTCAGGCATTACAGTGATGACAGGGATGATTGTGCGGGCGCGTAACGGCTTGAAATTAGCCGCGGTCACAGTGTCAGGCGGCAACGTATTTGCTTATTCCTGATGGCATTAGCGCACGGATATGCATTGCCTTTTGTAACGCAGAAGGTAGTTGGCGATTACGCGAGCGATAACGCGGCGGCGGCGGCGCGAGCAATTGCATCAGGCGCGACCAAGGAAGCGGCGGGCAGTTGCCTTGATGCGCGAGCAATTAACTTGCAGATGCGAGTGCCGCAACGCACGGACACCAATCTGCTGACCAATAGCGCGATGGCAGGGGCAACAGGTAGCGTGTTGCCAACAAAGTGGGTGAGTGGTAGCGTCAATGGATTGACAGTGACCATTTCGAGCGCGTTCACCAGTGCAGGCTTTCAAGCGATTGACTGGACGGTGAGCGGCACGGCTGATAGCGATGGCACGATTTACATAGGTTGCGAGCCTAACGACAACACTAACGCAA
>Ga0208424_1000120_pt1 | contig 9441 bp, 10 predicted proteins | sample DEB3_08_DNA_2_FD_184521 | JGI IMG/M metagenome (GOLD analysis project Ga0208424, IMG submission 184521) | Aqueous microbial communities from the Delaware River and Bay under freshwater to marine salinity gradient to study organic matter... | ecosystem: Environmental > Aquatic > Marine > Coastal ... | reverse complement strand
CACAAATCTAGCGATAGAATCTTAACAACTTAACGTAATATAGGGAGACTTCTTTATGCCCCATAAAACAGTGAGAGAGATCGCTGAGTTCTACGGATTGCACTACAACACGGTGAGGGACTGGATTAAGGCTGGATGCCCTTATGTCCAGGCTGGTAGGAAGGGTGGAGGAGAGGGGAAGGAGTGGATTCTTGACCCGTACGAGGTTGAGAAGTGGCAGATTGAAAGAAAGGTTAAGGAGCTTACTGGCGGCGGTGAGTTCATGGAGCTTGATGAAGCCAAGAGAAAGAAGATGACTGCCGAGGCTGGGTTGGCTGAACTTGAGTTGATGAAAGAGCAGGGGGTGTTAATCGAGATTGATAAGGTCGCCACGGAGATCGGCGAGCAGTTATCCAACTTTCGAGCGAAGATGTTGTCTCTTCCTTCAAAGGTATCTGCCCAGGTATATACCGCAAAAGATATAAAAGAGATAAAGTCTATACTTGAAGACGCTATATACGAGGCATTAAATGAGATTAGAGGCTACGGTTCAGGCATTGCAACTGACGAATTTGAAGAAGGCGATTCAGGAGCAAATGAAAAAGAGGCTGAAGCCGCCTCCTAAGTTAACAATTTCTGAATGGGCTGACGAATACAGAAAGTTAAGCCCTGAATCTTCTGCCGAACCTGGAAGTTGGAATACTTCGCGGGCTGAGTATCAGCGCGGGATAATGGATGCGTTGTCTGATCCTTACATCGAGACTGTGGTGGTCATGTCATCTGCCCAAGTTGGAAAAACGGAGATACTTAACAATGCTGTCGGTTACTTTATCTCTCAAGACCCTTCTCCAATGCTTGTTGTACAGCCTACATTGGATATGGCACAAACTTGGTCTAAAGATCGTCTTGCTCCTATGTTGCGTGACACTCCTGTTCTTGGGGGTCTTGTTAAAGACCCTCGATCTCGTGATTCGGGGAATACTACTTTGCATAAGGTATTCCCTGGTGGTCACGTTACTGCTTGTGGCGCTAACAGTCCTTCTAGTCTTGCTTCCCGTCCTGTACGCAACGTATTTTGTGATGAAGTTGATCGCTACCCTATTTCTGCTGGTACTGAGGGCGACCCCGTAAGTCTTGCAAAGAAGCGTTCTGCGACATTTTGGAATCGAAAGATTCTTTTAGTTTCTACTCCGACCAACAAAGATGCGAGTCGAATTGAGACTGCATACCTAGAGTCTGACCAAAGAAAATACTACGTCCCATGCCCTCACTGCCATGCGGAACAACCTCTTGTGTGGGGAAGTGTTAAGTGGGAGATAGATAAGCCAGAAACGGCGATGTATTGCTGTTCTGAGTGTGGGGGGATGTGGGATGACACTCAAAGAGCCAGGGCAATCAAAAGAGGAAAGTGGGTTTCTTCTGAGAAAACAAGAAAGGTTGCTGGATTTCACTTATCTGCACTTTACTCACCTTGGACGCCACTTGAGGACGGGGTTAGAGACTTTCTTGAGGCAAAAAAACAACCAGCGACCTTGAGGGTTTGGGTTAACACTTTCCTTGGAGAGACTTGGGAAGAATCTGGTGAGCAGGTTGATGACTTTGACTTGGCAAACAGAGCTGAAGAGTGGCACGCAGTCCCCGAGGATGTTGTTCTGTTGACAGCAGGTGTGGACGTTCAAGATGATCGCTTAGAAGCTGAAATTGTTGGATGGGGCAGAGATGAAGAATCTTGGTCTATCGCTTACAAAACTATTCATGGCGACCCTTCTAGTCCCGCTGTTTGGCGTGATCTTGATGAGTTTCTTAGCCAATCTTTCGAGCATGAAGTGTCTGATGACATGATCGTGAGGGCTACTTGCATCGACTCTGGTGGTCATCACACCCAGGCGGTTTACAAGTATGTCGCACCTCGGGAGGGAAAGAGGATATTCGCAATCAAGGGTATGGGTGGAGAAGGCAAACCGATTATGGGCAAGCCTTCTAAAAACAACATCGGGAAAATCAAACTCTTTCCGGTTGGTGTGGATACTGCGAAACTTTTATTGTTCTCTCGATTCAAAATAACAGAGCCTGGACCTGGATATTGTCACTTTCCTGTCGGACGAGAAGATGAGTATTTCAAACAACTGACCGCAGAAAAGATCGCTACAAGGTATCACAAGGGATTTGCGAAACGAGAATTCGTTAAGACTCGGACACGAAACGAGGCTTTGGACGTTCGCGTTTATGCGATGGCTGCGCTGTCTCTTTTGAATGTTAACTTAACGTCATTGGCTAAACAAATGGAGCACAGGAAAGAAGCGAAAGAGCAAGTTAAGGAACAAAAACCAATAATCAAACAGAAACAGTCTAGTTTTGTGAACCGCTGGCGTTAGAATCTGTTATATTTGCAAAAACTAGGGGCTTGCATGGCTAACCTATTCAATGCTTCAACAGCGCCCACCAAAGAGCCAGAAACTATTGTTGCTGGCGATTATTTGATTTGGAAGCGCACAGATTTAGGCACTGATTACCCGAATAACCTCTATACAGCTACCTATGTGGCTCGTATCACTGGCGGCGGAAACACAGAGGTTCAAGTTGTCGGAACTGTCAGCAGTTCTGACTATCTTTTCACTGTTTCGAGTGCCACTTCGGCTGATTTTGTCTCTGGTCTTTACCATTGGCAACTTGAGATCAAGCGAAACTCTGACAATAACCGAATCGTTGTTGACCGTGGAAATTTCACTGTAATCGCTGATCTTGATGTCAACGGAGCCGATCCTCGCACGCACGCAGAGATCATGGTCGGAAAGATTGAATCAATCCTAAATGGCAAGGCTGATTCTGACGTTTCATCTTATTCTGTTGCAGGTCGCAGTCTCACCAAGATGAGTTTTAACGATCTTATTCAAGCGCGTGACTATTACAAGCGAGAAATGCTTAAAGAAGAAACTGCGGAATCTATCCGGCGTGGCGATGCGACTGGCGCAACGATCAAAGTTCGTTTCTAAGGGAAAGATATGGGATTACTAGACATTTTCCGAAAGAAAGCACCTAAGAAGCGAAACTACGCTGGAGCAAGCACAGGTCGTTTGTTTAACGACTTCGTGACTACCTCTTACTCTGCTGACGAAGAAGTAAAGTCAGGTCTAAAAGTTCTGCGAAATCGTGCTCGTGATCTTTCTCGAAACAACGAATATGCTCGGCGCTTTCTGAATCTCTCCAAGGCTAACGTGGTCGGTGAACGTGGCGTTACTCTTCAGGTCAAGGCGCGAAACGATAACGGCTCGATGGATATGATTGGAAACGATCAAATCGAACGCGCATGGAAGCAATGGGGGCGTTTGGGCACTTGTACTGTTGACGGGAAACTGTCTTGGGTTGACGCACAGAGGCTTTTTATTGAAGCGATGATTCGTGACGGTGAGGTCTTGGTTCGTCTGGTGCGTTATCCCAACTCGTTTAAATTCGCTCTTGAGTTCATTGAGAGCGATCTATTAGATGAGGAATATAACGTCACTCTGCCGAACGGGAATCGGATTCGCATGGGTGTGGAACTGGACAAGTTTAATCGTCCGGTTGCCTACCACTTGTTTACCTCTCACCCTGGTGACACATCTTCGAGTTGGATGGGCAAAACTTACAACCGAGTGACCGCAGACAAGATGCTGCATTGTTTCTTGCCAGAGAGGGCAATGCAAACTCGCGGTGTGACTTGGATGGCTCCGGCAATCACCTCTTTGAAGATGCTTCATGGTTATCGTGAGGCTGAATTGGTTGCCGCGCGAGTTGGCGCTTCTAAGATGGGTTTCTTCACCTCTCCGAATGGTGACGGATTTATCCCTGATGACTTGGACAACAAAGTCCCGATCATGGAAGCCGAGCCAGGGACGTTCCAGCAACTTCCCGCTGGAGTGAGTTTCCAACAGTTTGACCCGACTCATCCGACCAGTGCTTTTGCTGACTTTGAAAAAGCGGTTCTGAGAGGGATTGCTTCTGGCTTGGGTGTTTCTTATACCTCTTTGGCAAATGACCTAGAGGGCGTGAGTTACTCCTCGATTCGTCAAGGCTCGTTAGAAGACAGGGATCAATGGAAGGTTGTCCAAGATTATCTTGTGCAGCACTTTGTCGAGCCTGTCTATCGTGCGTGGTTGATGTCAATTATGGAAGACGGGATTGTTAACCTTCCGGCGAGTAAATTCGATAAGTTCGCTGAGGCTACGGTTTTCCGTGCTCGCGGATTCTCTTGGGTTGACCCTCTGAAGGAAATGAACGCTGCTGTTGTCGGATTGAAGAACGGCATTCTGTCCATGCAGGATGTGGCGAATCAATATGGTCGGGATGTTGAAGAAACATTCGATCAAATTCAGGCTGAGAAAGCAATGGCAGAGGCTTATGGTCTGAAGATGGCTTTCGAGCCGTTTGGGGATAAATTGCCAACCGAAGCTGAGGTTTCAAATGCCAACGCCCAATGAAGCCATGAAAGAAGAAGCCCAGAGAGGCTTAGACTGGCGCAATGAGTTTGGGCGTGGTGGCACTGAGGTTGGAATTGCTCGGGCGCGAGATATTGTCAACGGGCGTGACCTTTCTGAAGAAACGATTGGGCGCATGGTGAGTTATTTCGCACGTCACGAAGTGGATAAAGAAGCTGAGGGTTTTCGTCCTGGTGAGGATGGTTATCCCAGTAACGGAAGAATCGCCTGGGCTTTATGGGGTGGCGACCCAGGTAAAACTTGGGCAGAGCGTGAGTGGGCAAAGATCAAAAATGATCGGGATTATCGTCCTTACCCGAATGAACACGCTGCCAGACTAAAAGACCCAGATCAATATGACTCATTTAGGCGTGAAAATGACGCCGGAGGACCTGGAATTGATTTCATCTACGGTATTAAAAATGGCACTACGGAGATTCAAGCAATTCGCTTTGACAAAAATAGATATTCTGTTGCCGAAGCGAAAAAATGGTTAGAATCACACGACTTCAAGCCTATTTTGTTTGAAGAAGCAACCGAAAGGGAAGCTATGGAAGATAATCGCGCAATGGTGAGTGTTTCGGTTCATATTGACACCGAAGACCAAGCCGATGTTATTGAAGCAATCGCAAATATGCCGCAACCTGAACCTACTCCGGTTGACGAAAACGGCAATGAGATTGTTATGGACCTCAGCGATGACCGTAAGGCTGGCGAAAGGGTCACTCGCAGCGATGCGATGGAGGCTCGCGTGGAAAGTGTCGATGATCGGCGCGTTTCTATGTCTATATCCAGCGAATCCCCTGTGCAGCGGTCTTATGGTGACGAGGTTCTTGACCATAAACCTGAATCAATCGACTTGAGTTTCATTAACTCTGGTCGTGCGCCTTTGCTTTTGGATCACGATCCTGAGAAGCAAATTGGCGTTATCGAATCTGTGAGCCTTGATGCTTCGGCCCGAAAGTTGAGGGCAACGGTGCGCTTTAGTAAAAACGCACTGGCTTCAGAGGTTTACAGTGATGTCGCTGACAACATTCGCGGCAATGTCTCCATCGGTTATTCAATCGCCAAGATGGTGAAAGAGAACAATGGAGCCATTTATCGCGCAACGAGTTGGCGACCGATGGAAGCCAGCATAGTTTCTATCCCTGCCGATGTCACGGTGGGGGTGGGGCGAAGCGATGCGACCGTCACCTCTGAAGCCGAGCCGCAAGGCTTAATCGAAACTCCGGCACAAGTTGCCCCAAAGGAAACAAAAATGGAAAACTCCGTGAATGTGGCTGTTGAGAGCCGCGCTTTTGACGCTCCCGTCCAGCAAGACGTTGGCTTGAACCAAACCGAAATCAAGCGTTTCAGCCTGATGCGTGCTCTGCGTGCTCTGGCAAACCCAACCGACCGCGCTCTGCAAAAAGAAGCCGCCTTCGAATTCGAGTGCTCCGAAGCCGCCCAACGCGCTTTCGGTCAATCGGCTCAAGGCATTTTGGTTCCCGCTGACGTTCTGCGCCAGTGGAACAAGCGTGATCTGAATACCACCGATGACGCTGGTTTGGTTGGTCAGAACTTCCGTCCTGACGCTTTTGTGGATGCCCTGCGTAACGCTTCGAGCGTGATGCAAGCTGGCGCCACGATGCTGACTGGTCTGCAAGGCAACGTCAAAATCCCGAAGAAGTCTGCTACTTCTTCCGGCGGTTGGTTTGCTGAAGGCTCTGCTGCCAGCGAGAGCGAGGCTACTTTCACCTCGATCACCATGTCTCCGAAGACTGTTGGCGCATTCACCGATGTGACCCGCAACCTGATGATGCAAGGTTCGCCCGATGTTGAAAGCCTGATCCGCAATGACTTGGCTGCCTCCTTGGCAATCGCCATTGACTTGGGCGCTCTGAGTGGTTCGGGTTCGTCTGGTCAACCGACCGGCATTCGTGCTACCTCTGGCATCAACACCAAAGACTTCGCCGCAACGAACCCCACGTTCGCCGAAATCGTTGGCATGGAAACCGAAGTGGCAGCCGACAACGCTCTGCGTGGCAACCTGGCTTACATCATCAACGCTGCTATGGCTGGCGCTCTGAAGACTACCGCTAAGGACAGCGGCTCTGGTCTGTTTGTGCTGCAAAACGGCGAGATGAACGGCTATCGCACCATCGTGTCGAACCAAGCCGCAACCGGCGATGCTTACTTCGGTAACTTTGCCGACCTGCTGATCGGTATGTGGGGCGGTCTGGATATTCTGGTTGACCCCTACACCTCCAGCACCACCGGCACGGTTCGCATCGTTGCAATGCAATCTGTTGACGTTGCAGTGCGTCACGCTGTGTCGTTCTGCTTGGGTGATGCGGACATCGCCTAATGCTGACAACTGAGAAATTCTCTGGGGCTAGTGAATCTGGCTCCATGAAAATAGTCTTTCTCAGGGGGACTATGACCAGTCTGGGCAATGCTCGGGCTGGTCATGTCCTTGAGTTGCCAAAGAGCGAGGCTCGCTTGATGATTAAGAACAATCGTGCGAGTGAGTTCGTAGAGATTGAAACAGTTGATCGCTCGATTGGGCTTGAGACTTCAACTGAGAAACCTGTCCGTAGAGGACGCCCCAAAAAGGCTGAGTGATGGCTGTCGAAACCGCTGCTGATCGTTTGGTTATGTTGACTGATTTCGGTCAGTCTGTGACCTATACAGTACAAGGTGGATCACCTGCCACGATCACGGCTATTTTTGACAACGACTTTTCTGAGATTTCTGCTGGTGGCGATGTTTCTTTTGCCATGCAGCAACCAAGATTGATGTGTCGCACCTCTGATGTTGTTAACTGCACAGAGGGTGACACTTTTGTTGTTTCTGGTGTTACTTATTTATCCAGGATCGTTCAAGATGACGGTACTGGTATGACAATGATTGTTCTGGAACGTCAATGAGTCATTTAAGACAACTTATCAGAAACAACGTAGTTACAACCTTAACTGGGTTAACTACAACTGCCGGACGTATATATCGCTCTAGGATTTATCCTCTGGAGCAATCAAAATTGCCAGGGCTTTGCATATTCACTCGAAGCGAATCGACCGAATATGTAACGATAAGCCCACCTCGGCGTCAGCAAAGAACATTAACTCTTGCTGTTGAAATATATGCAGCAGGCACATCTAATTTGGATAACACATTAGATACAATATGCAAAGAAGTTGAAGAAGCGCTGTACACTGATTTGACAAGAGGTGGACACGCTAAAGACACGCAGGTTATTGCATTTGAGGCTGATTTTGATGGCAGCGGAGAGCAACCTGTCGGCGTTGGACGTTTAACGGTTCAGATTTTGTATTCTGACCGAGAAAATGAAGTTGAAACCGCCGCATAATGTGGCAAAATTAAACCTTGAAAGGGGTTAAAAATGGCTAACCATACCGGCTCTGAAGGCACAGTCCACGTTGGCACTTCTGCCATCGCTGAGATTCGTTCGTATTCTGTCAGCGAGACTGCTGACACTATCGAAGACACCTCAATGGGCGACACCAGCCGCACCTATAAATCGTCTTTGAAGAGCTTTACCGGCTCTGTGGACGTTTATTGGGACGAGACTGATACCACGGGTCAGGGCGCTCTGACTGTTGGCTCTGAAGTCACGATCAAGTTCTATCCTGAAGGCACGACCAGTGGCGACACCTACTACTCTGGTAGCGCGATTGTGACTGGCTTGACCATCAATGGTTCTTTCGATGGTATGGTCGAGGCTTCGATCAATGTCCAGGGTACTGGTGCTTTGACTAAGAGTACCGCATCCTGATGAAAGCTATTGATCTAGCAAAAAACCATTTCAAATCGCTCCACGTCAAGAAAATTGAGGTTCCTGAGTGGAGTGATGGCAAAAAGCCTTTTGTCATTTATGTGCAGCCATTTACCTTGAGGGATCAGGGTAAGCTGCAAATGGCAACCAAGAATAGTAACGAAAGTGAAGTTCTTGCAGAGCTGATTGTGATGAAAGCATTGGACGAAAAAGGTGAGAATCTTTTTACGATTGATGATAAAGTTGCTCTCAGGACTCAGGTTGATGCTAATGTAATCGCTAGAATTGCTGCGGAGATAATGACTCCGGCGGCATCGGAGATTGAAAAAAACTAACGCAGACTCCTGAACGTCAATTCAAGTTCTATCTTGCTGAAAAGTTGGGTAAAACAGTCCAAGAACTTGAAGACACAATGAGCGTTGAGGAGTTCATAGAATGGCAAGTATGGACTAAATTGCAAAACGACAGGGCTAAAAATGGCGCAAACAACAGAAGTTAAATTTAAGTTGGGTGCGGAAGATCAGACAGCCCAAGCGTTTAATGCAATTCTTGATCGGCTAGATAGGGTCGATAAATCAGCACAGCAAGTAACTACGAGTTTCTCTGGAATAACTCGTATATTTGCTGGCTTTTCTTTTTATGCTATCTCAAAACAGTTAGGTTCTCTTGCTGACGAATTCACAAACGTCAGTGCGCGTTTATCTAACGTAACTCTTGACTCTGCAAACTTCGCAAAAGTCCAGCAAGACCTATTTAAGATTTCGCAAGACAACAGGGTTTCTTTTCAGCAAACCACTGACCTGTATAGTCAATTAGCTCGTGCGACTAGAGATTTAAGAATACCTCAAGCAGAGCTTTTGCGTCTTACCGATGGCATTGGCAAAGCGCTTATTGTTTCTGGTGCGTCTGGTCAATCTGCAAGTGCTGCATTGATGCAGTTGGCGCAGGGTTTTTCTGCTGGTGTCTTGAGAGGTCAAGAATTTACCTCTGTTCAAGAACAAACGCCTCGCGTTCTCCAGGCTGTCGCACAAGGCTTAGGGCTTACGACTGGTCAACTTAAATTGTTGGCTGAAGAAGGCAAGCTCACCACGCAAGTTTTTATTGACGGCTTCAACAAAGGTCTTCCTGGCGTTGAGGCTGAATTCAAGAAGATGCCCTCTACTATTGGGCAAGCTATCACTCAAGTTGCTAACTCGACATTCATGTTGGTTGGCACGATTGATAAGCTGACTG
>Ga0208424_1000119_pt1 | contig 9451 bp, 17 predicted proteins | sample DEB3_08_DNA_2_FD_184521 | JGI IMG/M metagenome (GOLD analysis project Ga0208424, IMG submission 184521) | Aqueous microbial communities from the Delaware River and Bay under freshwater to marine salinity gradient to study organic matter... | ecosystem: Environmental > Aquatic > Marine > Coastal ... | reverse complement strand
GCCTGAGTTTTCTCACGGGCTACCTGAACTTTTTCCTGCTCAACCTGCGCCATCATCTTAGCGAACTCAGCTTGCGAGTCAGGTGGTGGTGGTTTAGGTGCAGCCAGTTGCGCCTCAATCTCAGGCGTGATCTGGTTCATGAACTGGTCAGCATCCTTAAAGCCAGCAGCCTCAATGAACTTAGCCAACGTATTGCGGTACTGACCAACCGTCACCAATGGATTACCTGGGCCATACTGCTGCAATATCTGCTCTTGCTTTTGTAGCACCATCTGCAACATAGCCAATTGCTGCTCACGATTACCGGAGCCAAGGCCGACGTTAATAGATACGTCAAACTGATTAGCCCAACTACGCGGATCAAACGGTACATACTTGCCAGCCATACGCAGCATACGTGGCTTGTCCTGATACTTGCCAACCAGCCCAAGAATCCCTTGGAACAGCGACTTAACGCCTGTCTCAGCAAAGATACGGGCAATCAACTCCAACTTGCCAGTGCTGGCCTGTGTCATTGCAGCTACAGCAGCAGCCGTTACATTGCTCAGAATGTCAGGATTCAAGCCCTGTTGAGCGTCAGATACGCCTGTGCGCTTGGCCTGTACGCTGTCCATGTATTCCAGAATTGGAAAGGCTTGAGCCGTAACGCTAGGAACTTGAATCGGCACGATAGCATTAGGATTCTTCATGCGAATCACACCGCCAGGCGTAGCGTTTAGCAGATCGTCAATGTTTACCTGACCATCAACCGCACCCATTCGAGCATTGTTTGTTAAGTAAATGTTATCAAGCATCTGACGTGTTACCGTAGACTTGATTAACTGAATGTCCATAGTGCGATCAGCAAGTGACTGACCAAAGAACTTGTGAGGAATAGGAATAGGACAGATAGCATGAAATGGTGTTACGTCTGTTTCTTCGTCGCTAAGAATCTCACTACCGCAATAGACGATACGGCGTAGCTCTGCAATGCCATCATCATTAACGTCAAGATATATATAGCACTCGTATACCTCAAGACGCTGCATTGACGGGTCAAGGCTCTCATCATCCGGTTGCTCGCCATTATCGAATCGAGCAATGCGTTCAGGAGAGAATGTAAGATCATCGTAAGTAGGCAGGTTATCAATGATGTCTTTATCGTAACCCATCTCAATCAACTCAGACCGTGGGACTAAACGACGATGTGCTGTAAATGGGCTATCAGCAATAGACTTAGCGTTCTTGCTAATTAAGAATTCCTCTGGTGGAATATTCTCGATAACCACCTGGCCTGTATTCTTAACCTTCTTGATTGTGACATTGTGCAGCATGACAGGCATACCGGACATATCAACGACTTCAGACTTTTGCTTGACGATCTCTAGCGACTCGTCTGATAGCAATAAAGCAAGCTCATCATCTGTAAGGTTTTTGTACGACTCTTTAGTGATGTCCTCACTAGCGTCCCAATAAGCCTTAACCACGCCTACCTTTTGCAGCAACGCGTCTTTAAACCAATTATGGAGAATCAGGAAGCCAGGATTATCTCGATAGAATACCCAATTACAGTATTGAGTTGCCTGTTTAGCAGCTTCCTCGTCGCCAGCAGATTGTGGCTCAAATAAGACAATATCTTCTGTCGTGGTGAATACACGAATTAACTGTGGCAGTGCGCCATCAATAGCTTCAGCTACTTCACCTGTAACGATCTGGCTGCGACCTTCTTGCTCATTACCATACGGGTCACGCAGGTAGTATTCAAGCGCCTTTTGACGCTGGTCTGTAGTCTCAGAGTCAATAAAGCCAATGGAGTTATCAATCTCTGCCTCAACAATTGCCTTAATTTCTTCTGACTGCATAAGCTACCCCTAGAATTTTTCCAATTATACAACCCATTGCACGTTATTTGGCAACTTTGATGACCACGAATCAACACCTTCGTCAAGCGAAATCGCTAGGTATCTGAAGCTATCTGAGTAGTGTGATGCCCAATCATGCAAAGGTTTCTCATAGAATACATTGCGTTTCTCATCATGTTCACGCCTATAGTTGCGTAAAGCATCAAGGCCAGGCTTAGTCTTTGGGTCAAACCAGCATCTTGGGAGTAAGCGTCTTACAGCCTGAATACCGTCAGCTACCGACAACCGCGGCGCAACAGTTATGTTTAGTCCTGCCTCCATGAGTACCTCTTTGCGAGACCTTCCCGTTCCGAGTTCCCTAACCTCAACGTCATGCGGTAAGAACTGCTCCCACCGCGCATAGTCATTGTCTTGCAGCCAGCGTACATACCAGTCCAGACCTTGTCCGTGGTTTTCGACGCAGTCAATAAGCCGCACCTCTTTGCCAACCAATTGAGCCACCCAAAGACAAGTAGAATCGCCCATACCCAAGTCCCAAGCAACAAAAGACCTACAAAGATCGTCGCGCTCAATACGGGTGATATGGCCTTTTTCTTCGATAGTATTGATGATCTGACCATAGTAGCTACCCTCTACCGCAGCGTTAAATGAACATTCAAACTCTTGGTTATACTTGTCATCACCCATCTCTTTACGGGCAGAATCAAGCTCAGACTCAGGCAGAATCTTGGTCTCGCTGGCCTTAAACTCTAGCAGCTTCCAATCGTCAGCACTGTCAGCCCTATCTCTTAGGTCAGCAAAGTGGTTTCGCCCCTTAGGAGTACCCACGAACATACACCAACCAAGCCGATCAGACAGAGCTGGCCGGATAATTTCATTCCAAATCTTTGGGTCTTGATCTCCGATCTCATCAAGAATAACTCCATCGAAGTATTGACCACGCAAGCTATCAGGATTGTCGCTACCATAAAGACTAATCCTACGTCCCCAGAAGTCAGCCCTGAGTTCAGAAATGTTGTGAGTTGCATTTAGTGGCCTTGTGAATTTGGTTAGGTAATCCCATGCCACCCTCTTAGCTTGGCCGTAAGTAGGCGCAATGTAAGCGAACCTAGGCTCATCCTTGTCGCACTCCACAGCAGACTTAATCAAGTGGTTAATGGCCGCTACAGTCTTACCCATGCGACGATGGGCTACAACTACAGCGAATCTAGTGCCATCCATAGCCTCATGCATCTGTAACTGAGGCTCTCTTGGCTGATACGGAATTACTATTTCGCTCATGCAAACATTCCTTGCTGCTCTTGTTTAATCTGCACAGGAAATAAAGATTCTTGCTTCTGTGCATTCTCTATACGTTTGCAAGCAGCGTCAAAATATTCAGGATTTTTTTCAATCCCAATAAACTTGCGACCTGATTTAATTGCCGCAACTCCGCAACTCCCACTTCCCAAATATGGGTCTAAAACAGATTTAACTTTTGGTAAGTAATTAATACACCATTCGTATAATTGAACAGGTCTTTCGCATGGATGATCTGTCTCTGCCTCTCTTGCGACATTAAAATTAGTCCAAGGTATTCGGACTATTTCAGTTTTTTGAAAATGAGTGCAACTTGCAATATCAGCCTTACTAAAATTAGGCATTGGTTGAGCCTTATCCCAAATAATTGCCCCCCCTCGATCTTCAAAACAATTAAAGAAGTTTGCTCCCCATATAATTCTATGAGTTGATATTTCCTTTAAAAGATTAAAAAACTCTAGTGTTGGAGCCGATTCATTCCATTGCACTAATTTACCTTTTAATTCGCCTCTGCCTCGAATATTGCCAGTTGTTTGAACAAAATTGCCAACCCCAAAAGGAGGATCAGTTATGACCGCATCAACCTTATCTAGCGTAGGCAGTATGTCCATGCAATCGCCAAGGTATAAGGTGGCGTCCCCTATTGTGACTATTTCTGCCATGTGACCACGTGCTGTTGCGCTCCACCGTCTGCGCCTGTGACCTCTGTCCTAGCTAATTTAGGTATATGGTACTCACTGAGCTTGTTCATCAAGTCTAGTGCCTTATACGGGTCATCTTGCGCTACTTCATTGAGCCATCTATCCATGTTCGGAGCATTGCGCTCTAGTAGATTAGCAATAGCTTCCCTAACTATCTGCGTCGACTTGTTAGGTACTCCCTTAGTCCTACCCTTACCCATGTTAGTAAGATTAGCTATTCGTGCATCTTCCTGCACTTTGGTGATTTCTGTTTCCATTTTTGCATTACCTTTCAGGTGTCATGCTTATTTAAAGCGTTTTTGCATATTAGGAGATACCATATTTACAGATGAATTTTCATCTATTGATTTAAATACATCATCTAAACTTGCATTTGGCAATCCAACAGGTCTACGCCCCAATCTATATGCTGTTTTTGCTGCTGCTTTTGAAGATACTTGACCTTGCATTTCAGGAAAGTCTTGTAATACTTTTGCTTGTAGGCTTTCACCTATCTTTTTACCCCTAAAGGCTTCTGGAACTTCTAAACTTAAAACAGATGCAGTCTTGTCAGGTTTTGATAAAACTTCAATAGAACCACCACTTTTAGGCTCTATATATCTAATTCTCTCAGCGCCAGCGCCAAAAGTATCAGATGCGTCACGTTTTACAATATTAAAAGCATCACCAAGCAATCCGGTGGGCTTTATGCTTCCCTGAAACTGGCTTAAATCCATTATCTTTTGATAATACGGTGTCTGCATATAATCACCGCCAGCAGCTTGAGCCTGTGCAAACTGGGCTTCTTCTTCCTTAGTCGGGAAGTACCTAGCTGTAGCCTCTTGTGCGAATTGCTGTGGATTACTAGCCAGCAGACCAAAACCACGTTTGGTTGTCTGATATTGCTGCTTTGCTGCTTCAATAACGCTATCTAGTAATCCCATAACAATTCCTTAATAATACGTATCGTATACATCTGGCCTATTCTGCCGTATCCATGCCCTACTATCCTCATGGCATTTAGCAAAGTCGCTGCCTACTGTCTGGCTTCCTGCGTGATGTACATAGCCTCTACTCACCCAATGCGTGAATCCAGCCTTAGTCATGTCATCGCAGATAATATTATCAGAATACCAGTTTACACTTGGAAACTTAGCTGCTTGCCAGGCTTCCTTTGATACCGCTGCAAATATTGGCGCAATGGTATTGGCTTTCTTTATTAAGTTCTCACTACGATAGCGCAGTCCTACTATATCGTCATCAACGATAGGAAAACGTATATTCTGCTCTGGCAATACAAAGTCTGATCTAGCACCCAAGAAGCCAACCTTATACCCTGCGTTCTTGAGCAAATCCCAATCTACTGCCATTTTAGTAATAGTGCTAGGTGTAGGAACTACGTCATCATTAGCAAGGATCACAGAATCATATCCTTGAGCAAACGCATAGTCTGTAGCTACATTGTAGGCATCACCAAAGTTAGACTCCATGTTCGGAATCATCTTTATGTGCTTACCGAAACATTTAGGTGTATTGCAACTTATGTACACTGGTATGTGAGGCGCATAGACCTCTAAAGCAGTTACCAGTACCGTTAAGCCGACGTTCCCTGTACTGCATATCACGATTGCTTGCATAAGCCCCAGAAGTAAAGATCAGCAGGTGAGTCATTAGTCGAGAATTCGTATTGCTCAAACTTGCTTAAATCACACTTATCTCTAAAGTCTTGCTCTGTTAAATTAAGATAATAATCGCCAAGAAAAGGATTGTCAGCCCTGCTAGTCCTTCCTGTACCATGTTCCGGTCTCCCTGTAGTAGCGCAGCTAAAGAATACCAATCCGTTAGCCATTCTCACCATGTTTGCAAACGTCTCAGCCCATTGTTCGTTATGCTCAAAACATTCACAGCTTGCCACTACATCGAAGTAACTTTCAGGAAATATTAGCTCCTCGCCCCTAGCTACAACGTCAACTCCACGACCTTCTCCAACGTCCACACCAATATAGCTAGGAGTATCAAAAAAGGTACGAATAGAGCCATTGATGTCAAGAGAGCCAATTTCTAATACCTTCTTGTCGGTAAAGTAATCAGGGAATCTAGCTTTTACACCTGCAACAAAGTCTAGCTGGCTTTGATGACTCACACTAGCTCTGTCACGCTAACAGTTGATGCAGCAACGGTAGCATCTTTAATCACTGCCATCTTATCGCCTGGCTTTACAGCAAAAAAACTAACAGAATTAGTCGGAACCATAGGACTCGTCGTAATGCTTGCAGTAGGCGCTGTACCAAAAGAAACATGAGCATGACCTAGAGAACAAGCCACGCGGACATGAGTCGTATTTGCGCCAAATGCTGTACTTGCGACAGTTGAGTTTGTTACCGTAAACACTTGCGTAGTGCCAGGTGTCCAAACATCTGCCAAATTACCATTATTGTCTCTTGTTAAAATACTCATAATTACTCCATATCGTTAGTTTCATTAGTTTCTATATCGTACTTAGCCATCCGAACCATCGTTTTTTGCTTTGGTGTCATTGCTTTAGTAATTGGCCCACCAACCAGCCAAGCACTGCAAGTACGATCAGCCGCGCACTTAAACTCAAAAAGCTCGCAATATCCCAGTTCAGCAGTTCCAACAACTTCATTAGCATAGGTTTCTTGGTCTGATTCTTCGCCTTGGATACCCTTGACGATACAATCCATCATCTCTGGAGTTTGGATAAATGCAGCACAATTACCACAGTGCATAGTCTGAGCATTTTCCTCTGACGTATTCCACTCAGCAGCACGTTTTTTCCAAAAATCATCTGGCTCATCTGGATTAGCAGGGCCATAACCTACATTCTTAAATGCCCAATCCCTATTTTTTAGGTTTAGCGGAACATTTGAACAGACCTCAGGACAGTTTTTCATAACTCACCATTTAATTTTATTAGCCCACCATGCAGCAGACATCTTACCTTTGGCAATATTCTCAGCATGACGAGCCTTAAATGCTTCGTTACGCTTACTACCATCAGGACTACCAGATACGCCTTGTTGACCAAAGCGAATAAGTTTTACCTCATCACCTGCTTTAGCTAGTACAGCATGGCTTTTAGTAGGGTGACTAGGTGTCTTTTTAGGCTTGTTATAGCCAGCAAACTCCTCCTTACCACGCTTAATCATTTCTTTTTCTTCATTTTCATGCCAGCTTCAGACATAGCAATAGCTACAGCTTGTTTCTGAGACTTAACAACAGGGCCACCTTTGCCTGAATGCAATGTTCCCTTGCCATACTCACCCATAACTTTAGCTACTTTTTTAGCTGCTTTCGTCTTTTTCATTTAGCAATCCTTTAACTTGAATAAGTAAGTCAATCTCTGTGATCTGATACTTCCGTTCAAACGCTTTACGACCCATACCGTGATAGCCATCATTACCTCTGTGGTGGCTAGGACACAGCGGAATAGTGTCGTAGTGTCCACTCCTAACACCCATACCTAGTCCCAATCCTCGAACATGATGCACTTCTGCCGGTGTCTGAGGATAGCCATTCCTATAGCAAATTATACAGCCAATGTCTACCAATTTCGATAGATATTTCTTTTCGTCCTTAGTCATCAATATCGTCTATAAGTCTTTGCAGATACACAGCTAAATCCATTGCTTCCTCTTGCGCGTGGATAAGCCATTGCTTTGCAGATAAGTCTGTTCGCTCTGTGCTGACACCGTATTTCATCATTCCGAACTCAGCTCGATCTGCTAGCTTTTGTCTGACCGCTTGCACGTTTTTATCCATTGTTTTTTCTTTCTATTTTTTTATAAATCAAACTAACTAACTTTTTAATTTGTTTAGGATAATAATGATAAATGTTTCCAAAAGCATTAATTGATATTTCAGTAACTTCATCGTCAGTTAATCTTTGTAACTTAAATGATAACTTATCAAATAATGGCTTTTGTTCTAACATTACTACATTGTTCTTTTATCTATACTGCGATTAGAAGCCTCATAAGAGCGCCAGACATCAACCCTAGCCTGTGCTGCTATCAGCATCCAGCGAAGCCTCTCAGCCTCCTCTACGGCCTCTTTTAAACCGTCTAGCACCTCAACATAGTCCTCGTTTATATATGCGTCAGCTTCTTTTTCTGCTACTGTCTTTTTTTTGCTTTGTAGAAAACATACAGCTTTCTTTGTTTTTCTGTACTCAGTAAGGTATGCAACCTGCGCTTTAGCTTTAGCATAAGCCTGTGAGTGCTTGATTATGTAGTCTATTGCTTCATTAGGATTTATCATATTTGCACGTATACGTTAGAAACATCGTCTAAATCTCCTGCATTTTTAAATACATAGTCAATAGCTTTTGATAATTGCTTTCTTGTTATTGATAGCTGCAAGTTATCAGTAGTTACTAAACCATCGCCTATGCTTTTAAGATCATCTCCAGATAATCCCCACCGACCAGTATTTAAAAATCGCTCTCGAACATTAACAATTGCTTTGAGACTATCCATTAATAAATAATACTCAGGATCAAAGTCTGCCTGGTATGCAGCTACTAACCCAACATTTAATCGAGCTGTGATGGTATTCCAGCCTATCTCGTCTCCTACGCCCTCACGGAACTTCATTAACTCGGTATGCGGCACTAACTGCAATGTTTGCTCACTCTGTGCATTGTGTCGGATTGTCATTGGCAAGATGTTTCTACGAGGAATATGTTTCTTACGTGGCTTTTTGTTATTTGCCATCCGTATGCCTTAAAACTGCAAGTATTGCCTGCTCTGGACTAATCACCACCTCAACCTGGCCCTTCCACATCTTATGAAAGATTACTTGTTGAGCTGTAAGTTTTCGCTCTGACTCAGGCTTCCTACCGTCCTTAATCTCCATCAAGATATTTAGTCCCTTGTATCCGACTAAGATGTCTGGACAACCTTCACCGACGTTATGCAAGTGCTGTACCGTGTAACCTTCCTTACGTAAGCAATTGACAATGTGCTTTTGATTTACGTCAACTCTAGCAGCTCTCAAGTGTTCTTCTCCTTTAGCTTGGCTTCGATAACTCGGGCAAACATATCTAAACTCCAATGTGCTGTTGGGTCGTATAAATGCCGTAATCTGATGATCTCCTCATCCGTCAGCCCCTGCCATTCGCGCTGTGGTGGGGCGGTGTAGAGTGGCGTTACGTCCTGCACCATCTCGTCCATGTACGGCTTTGTCTGTGAAAATACGTTGAATGCCCATTGCCTGCCGCGCAGATCGTTCTCACGGTACTTAGCATAGTCGAACCGCCACGCCACCGGCTCCGGTTCAGGCTGCGCTAGTGCTGCGCGTAGTGCTTCGACTGTTTGTTTGCAGCTAACTATGTATGGCTGGTCATCGCTTAGTGCTCGCTCCAAAGCATCCAACGCCATCTGCATTACTTCTTTGTCAGTCATACCTGCCCCCTTGCGCGGATAGCCTCTGAGCAACATTTAGCCGACCATCGCTCATCACTATTTCCAAATAATTGAGCCGTATCGCAAATTTTTGCACAATCCTCGCGTTCCATATCTACTGCCCACTCAATTCTTTGTTTTAGACTTCGTTCCCCCATAAGGGCCAACTTAATAATGTCATCTCTAGTCATTTCCAATCTCCCTC
>Ga0208424_1000117_pt1 | contig 9484 bp, 21 predicted proteins | sample DEB3_08_DNA_2_FD_184521 | JGI IMG/M metagenome (GOLD analysis project Ga0208424, IMG submission 184521) | Aqueous microbial communities from the Delaware River and Bay under freshwater to marine salinity gradient to study organic matter... | ecosystem: Environmental > Aquatic > Marine > Coastal ... | reverse complement strand
GCTTTAAGTGGTTACGTCGGTTTTCAGGCTGCTGGTCCGATGGGTGCATTGACGGGACTCGGAGGATACGCTGCATATAGACAGTTTGGAAAAGGACTTAGCGATGCAACCGCTGCTGCTGTTGGGCGTGTCGTAAAGACTCCAGAATACCTTAACATTGTTTCAAAGCCGATTGATCAGGCGACACAAGCGCAGATGAATCGTTTCGAGCGTCTTTGGCCTAGAGTTTTGAAGATGGAACAGGATAGGTATCAGATGATTAAGGAGGATCTTGAACGATGAAAACCTCCCTCTCAAAAAAGGGTAATACTTACCACGGAAAGAAGGTGACGCTCAACAAGCCATTCTACACTCCGGGCGAGAGGAAGAAGAGCGCGGTGTACGTCAAGAATCCGGCTGGCAAGGTTGTCATCGTCCGGTTCGGCGATCCGAACATGGAAATCAAACGCGACAATCCTGAGCGTCGTAAGAACTTCCGCGCGCGGCATAACTGCGCCAGTGCGAAGGACAAGACGACGCCTAAGTATTGGTCGTGCAAAGCGTGGTGAATTTCGTCGGTAAAACATAACTCTACATTTTATGGACAAGATGCGACTTGGTGGTGGCGGACGTTACGAGAAGCTCGTTGGCGAGCTTGAGAAGAAAGGTGTGAAAGATCCTGGCGCTCTAGCGGCTTACATTGGCCGCAAGAAGCTCGGCAAGGCGAAGTTCCAATCGCTTGCCGCGAAAGGCCGTCGCCGCGCCATGCGTGAGAAGGCTAACGCTTAGGATATCGCGCTTTGGAGTACGGCTTTTTAGCCGACTCCTTATCAACGACGAACTTCTCAGGATCAGCGTAGTTCCATGAGATGTCGCCGTTCGATCCACGCTGGATCATAATCGATCCGGTGACTTTTCCGTCTTTATCCGTCATGCCGGAACGGTCAGCCCGTTTGGCCATGCCGAGCATGAAGCGGCGCGGATTGTTGAATCCCACCTCTTTCATCACGATTACTTCTCTCGCCCAGTTCGTCAGGTCCGACGATCCGAATCCTGAGTAGGCCAAATCTGCCACGCTCTCAGGCTTGTCGTCCTTACCCTTCGGCTTTGGGAAGTGATGGACGAGTACCAGGACAACGCCTGTCTCCATCATAATCGGCTGGAGCAGGTGTCGCGTGAAGTTCGCGCATACCTCGATGTCCGATGGATTGCCGCCCATGTAGGAGAGCAGCGGATCGATGTAAACCAGATCGGCCTTTGTCTTCCTGACTAAGCGGCGCAGCATCACGGCAAAGTCAGCACCCGTTCTCACCGTTTCGCGGAAGAAGAGCATGTTCGCATTCCGCAATCCTCGCTCCCAGTTCTCTTTCCCGAACGTCATCTGGGCAGCCCCCTTGAGCGCGTCATGCTGATCGGCGATGTCGTTCTCCGCCTGAATGTAAACCACTTTTAGCGAACGGACCGGTTTAACACCGAACCAAGCTTCACCAGACGCCCATTTCAGACCCTGATACGCCGCCATCGAGCTTTTTCCGCAACCACTTTGGCCTACGAAGAGAAGCGATGAACCGCGTCGAATCCATCTGTCGCCGATCAGATTGTCAGGATCGTTCTTCGGATCGTACTCGATGATGCTATCGAGCGTGAATTCCACCGGCAGATCCTGCGACTCAAGGTAATCCGTGAACGCCTCCCAGTTCACCGAACCGACATTGATGGACAAGAGCTTCTGCTCATTGCCATCGCGCATGACACCGGCAAGACGGGAGAACCTGCTCGCGTTCTTGTTCTTCGGATCGATGCCGATGCTCTCTAGATGCCGGTAAACGACATCACGGCGCTCTGCCCATTCTTCCTTGTTCGCCGCATCCACACGCACCCATCCGTGCAGACTCTTGCCGCCTGAATCGATGACGACCGATAGCGGCAGCTTCGACTCCTTCAATGCTGTCCATTGTTCGTCCTTCGACTTCTCATCCATCTCAATGAGGACATGGCGATAGGCGGATACACCAGAATCTGAGCCGCTCTCGTCGAGACACGGGTTGATGCGGACGTAAGCGCCACGGCTGTCAGGACCGTTCCACATGGAACTAATTGGCGGTGTGAAGTGATTCTGAATCCACTCCTCGCGCTTGAGAAATGTACCCTTGGACGCTGGCCTACTCCTGCCCTCCTCGTCGCTCACGATGTCGTTGCAGATGCAGACAACTTCGTCAGGTTCGAAGCAGGCTTTTAAGAAATCTATGGTTGAAAATCGGAAGTCCGATTGCGGAATTGCTTGGATCTTTCGCACCACGAACTTGCCGGTGGGCGATATTGGTGTGCCGCCCTGACCGATGCTTGAGTGTGACTCTAGAAGCCATCCACGCGGATTGTCGTGCGAGACTATCTGCGCCTGATTCAGCTTGTGGGCCAGTTCATTCGGTTTCCACGGTGGCGAGCATTTCGAGTTGTACTCGCACAGAAGCGTCTCAGCTTCCGTTCTGGTCAGCTCAAATCCGTGGATGAGAGCGGTGGCAACAGCGAATGTCGCCCCGTGTCCGTTCTGACCTGCGATGGCTCCTGGCGTGGCTTTGACCCATGCTCTCGCACGGTCGAATTTCGATTGATTCATACTCAGATTCCAAGGTGTTTACGCGCTATGTCGCCGCTCTTGCCAATGTCTGTCGTGGCAATCTGGCGAATGACCGACTTGTGTTCCTCTAACTTTCTGAAAAGGAGAGCCAGCTCTTTGGGTGTTATCAGGTACTTGCTCCAGTGCTGGATCTTGATGGAGCGATTCTGAAACTTCCCAAAGAGCTGCTCTTGTGCGGCGATGTAATGATCAGGGCTTATCACCGGATAGAACGGGTGTGAACTTGGCTTTGAATTCAGCTTTCGTTCTGACGTACACCTTCGACTTGCCCTCTCGCATGTAGGCCACGCCTGCCCACTTCGTTTCTCCGATCCGTATCTCTACGTCGTCGGATATGACTTCAACCGATACCGACGGATTTCCTGAGTTTTTGTATTTCATCGTCTGTAAGCGTCTGGACCTGACCGGAGTCGTTTGAGTGCCAGGAGGGAGCATCGAGTGACTTGATCTTCTTTGGCCTACTCATCCAACCCCGCAGGATAGCATACTCGACGAGTCTCGGAGCTTCCTTCAAGAGCTGTTCTCGGGATATTTCAGTCGTTGTCATGGAAAGCGGTTCGTTTAGCGACACCCCGCAGTTTGGAACGACGCATTCCAAGTTCACCGCTATCGGATTCTGCGGCGAATCCACGGCGAATAAGCCATTCCTTGTACTTACGGTCGATGTAGGCGAAGTCGATCTTGGGCGTCGATTCGTCGGCATCAGCGACTCGGACAATTCTGTGTGAGCTGTTCAGGTTCATAGGTTTTCTGTATGGTTTTGTATGCTTGTTGTGTTTCTTTGCAGTTGATGCACAGGTCGAGAAACTCTCCACCAACCGTGCATCCGCATCCAAGAGATTTTGCTAATTCCTTGGAAATCCATTTGTACTCGGCCAGCTCCTCGCGGAGGTCGGCTTCGGTTTGCGCGTTCATGGTTTTACGACGAAGAGCATGAAGTACGCGCTTGTGATGACAACGCCAGCGGCGAAAGCGGCGATGAGGAGCTGCTTGATTTCCTCCGGTGACGGAGGGCGATGCATCTTGTGAATCACCGTCCACCTCCGATGGCGTAGTGAAGAATCAGCAGGGCGTCGCAGTTCTTAAGACTGACATCCAGATGCGGATACAGTTCTTGAGCTTTGGCGCGTAGCTTACGCTTCCACTCAGGGCCAGTGGCACACGCTTTACGTCCTCCAAGACCAAGCGGATCTTGCCAGACTTTCGGCTCTACGCGGTGAAGCGCATAGCCTTGAGCGTAGGCCAATCCTTGAATGATGCCGTAGTTCTCGTGGAGCGTGGCAACGCTTGCAGCAGGAGTCAGCTTGGACACGAACTTTGGAACCTTCTCAACCCACAGGTGGCTGTCTGCCAATTTGAATCCGCTGAGTAGCTGCGCCATGTCTGGCAATGATTCCGGCATCGGAAACAGCAGGATTCCATCAGCCGTTTTCACCGCGAAACCGCCTCCAACACCAGGATCTACGGCGATAATTGTTTGATTTGATTTCATAGTTAATAGCACAGAAGCGTTACATTTTCCGCCGCGATACGCACGGCGCTCTTGGTTTCAGCACCTTCACTCCACCGCTCAACTTTCACACGACCCTTAACTCGCACCAGCGCGCCGCTCTCAATCGACAGGATCTTCTCAGCAACCTGTCCCCAGGATGATACTTCAAACTCATCGTACTCCTCGCGGAAACGACCGTCGGCGTCTGTCCAGTGGCGAGCGATTGAGATGACGCGACGGACCATCAATGCTCCGGTCTTCGTCTCTGTCTTGCGGCTGACCGTTCGAAATTCTCCGATCAAAAGTACCGTGTTCTCAGTGGGTGTTGGCGATGATTCGTTTGTCATTGGATGAAGACGCAACCTAGTTCTCGGTAGCATTTCATTCGCTTTTTCGCGTGAAACGCTCCGATGGGGTGGAACTTGTCAGAGAAGTCTACGATTGTCGCACAGTTTTTAGTTTCTGTTTTTCGCAATGCACGGCTCGCCCTCTGAATCGTCTTCTGCGACGACCTACCGCCGCTCACCATGATGAGCAGCTCGACATTCGGAAGATCAAGTCCTTCGTCGGCCAGAGAGGTGGCAATCATGGTCCGCAGGTTGCCAGCCTTGAATTCTTCCATGTAAGCGCGCCGATCCTTCTTCCCAATCTTGGAATGAACGAGCCGAGAATTCGGAATCCAGCTCTCGTACTCCTCGCCAAGCGTGATGCGCGGTATGAGGATCAGAGTCTGCATGTCGAGGTGTTCCAGCGCGTAATTCATAGCGTACCGATTGCGCTCGCGGTTCCCGCAAATTCCTATGTCCACAAGTGATTCCCACGCGCACATGCGTTTTAATTCGTCGTCGCTTATCCGCATGTACCGACGCCGCGCGTTGAAGAGCCGGTCGATGTTGTCATCGATCTTCTGCTGGATGTTGAGGTCGGTGGCATCGCTGATTTCGAGGTAAGCGTCGGCCAATGAATCTCCGATGTCGCTGCGCTTGATTTCGTAGGTGCGGTTGAAGAAGAGCGTTCGAGTTACGGCATTGCGTTCCTCATCGTCGCACCAGGGAGTCGCATCGAAACCATAACGCGGTCCGTTACAGGACTCGATGATTCGACGCCATCCGGCAGCAGGACTGTGCTTGGCTTCGTCAACGATCAGCATGTCCTTCTTGCTGAAGTCCACTGACTCATGCGGACAACGGATATCCACAATCTCGTCAGGAACGCCAGCGACACGGAGTGAAGTGCGCGCTTGCTGACATGTCTCGCGGGTTGGAGCAAGCCAACCGAATCGCAAGACAGCCCCGTTCTTGTGAAAATGCTTGATGATCGACGCGGCAATCCATGTCTTGCCACTGCCTGCGGGTGATATGATCAGGCCATCTCTAGTTTTGGCCCACTCTACTGCTTTCTGTTGGTATTCTCTCAGATTCATAGTTTTGTAAATTTGGCCCTCCGACTACTGCTTCATAGCAGCCGGAGGGGTTTGTCCGTACCACACGGCACGAATCGCTACTGGGCGGTAGCGGCGCAGGGAGTCAACGGTTGCGTCGTATGTTGAGTTTCCATGTACTTCCTTAGCGCCTCCCGAGCGACAAATTGGATCTTCAGTCCGTTGCGGTTGCAGAACTCCTTGAGGTCGTCATGGAGCTGCGTGTCGATGGTGACGACTCGCGTCATTTTTTCTTTTTTCATAATTTACCTTCCCTCCAACCATTTCTTGAGGTCGTTCAGTTCGTCCTCCTTGGCTTCCAGCTTCTTGATCCGCTCACGGGCCTTGAGCAGCTCGGCGCGATAGTTGTCTGATCTAGTTCCCAGCGTGTAGATGTACTCGCCGTCCTCGATGACCCTGACCTTGTAGGCTTTGACGTCTTCCTCCAGCTCCTTGACCCGCTTGTTCGCAGCAGCCAGTTGCCTCTCCAACTGACGAGCGAATCCGATCTTCACGAACTGCTGGAAAGCCACTGTGACAACCGCCTGCCGGTCTGTGCGCGGGGTTTTGGAGGTGGGTTTCTTCATCGCTTTGACTCCACTCGTTCACGCCCAAGAGCCTCACGCGCATCGTCGCGGACGTAGTTGTTTACGACGTAGCCCAGATCCTCAGGATCTAGGAATCGGTTGATGAATGACTCAGTTCGATTGATCTGCTCCATGTAATGCTTCCGCTCGTACTCTAGCTTGTCCCACAGAGCGCGGAGACGGTTTTCGAGTTGGGTGACGTGCTGGCGTGAGTCGGCCAGTTTCTTGTCCAGATCCAAGCAGGTCTGCTCCCACGTTGGCGGTGGTGTTCCGCGCATCATCTCAAGCATACGAGTGTCGTTGATTTGGCTCACGACTTCACCTCCTCCACCATGTCGTATGTGGTCATGAATATGTCAGGCTTGCACGGGTAGTGTTCGCCTTTGACTCCTGTGATAATGTAGTCGCCTGATGAAACGATGTGTCCACCCTCAAGCGTTTGAATCCATCCACTCATTGGATCAAGTGAGTTGGGCTGCACCATTGGATGATCGCCATGCTTGAACCACTGCGTTGCTTCGATGATGACTGGCTTTTTGCGATACTTCACAGCTTCACCTCCTTCTCTTCCCACAGCAGCAGATCAGCGCGGAGAGCGTCGTTCTCCTGCTCTAGTTGGGTGATGCGCATATGCTGCTCCGCTAATCGCTCCCCTGCTTCAGCGATTGCTGAGTTAGCGGCGCCGTCCTCGGATTGAATATCCTGAGACAATATCCGCATCGCTGCGATTAGTGTTTCGGTTGAGGTTCTCACGGCTTAGCCTCCTCGGATTTGTACTGCTGAATCCAGTTGTCGATGGCATTTAGAACAGCGGCATGGCTGTTCTCTACGCTCTCCAACCGCTTGATTCGCTTGTTTGCTGCGTTGAGCTGCTGGGTTAGCTCGTCAATCCGTTGCTGTGCGCCCCAACAAGTACCGTAGCATTGCTCTTGAATCGTCTTTTCGGATTCACTCATCGCTTGTTCTCCTTGGCTCGCTGCCATGAATTGGCCAGCAGCCGATAGTTTGAGTCAGAAATGGCACCGTCCTTCAGCCATTCAAGCAGCTCGTCGCCAGAACTCTTGAGTAGCTTGATGTGGTCTTTGATCAATCCAATCTCGTTACGCAAACACTTCTCAGGCCGCTGAAACTCGTCCATATCAGTGCGCCTGCAGCACTCATACGTCGTTTCTGTTCGCTTTGGTGAATTACAGTATGGACAGTTCACGGCTTGGCCTCCTTGGCATACATTTCACGCAGCGACTTAATCGCTTCATTTTGCCGTTTGTTCTTCTCTTTCAACTGATAGTTCTCTTCCTCAATCTCGGAGATATATTCCTCCTGAAGTTTCAAGTGTTCATTGTAAACGTAGAGCTGCCTCTTGTAGCACTCTTTGGTTATCCGGTACGCGTCGTTGAATCGAACGCCGCAGGACCAAGTGGCCTTTTTCAAGGCGGGGTTATGCGCAGAATTACAGTGTGGACAGAATGAATTGATCACGGCTTGGCCTCCCTTGCTCGGAGCATCGCGTCGGCACGAATGAAACGCATTTCGGCTCGCCACTTCGCTTTCCACTTAATCCACTCAACCGTGTTTGTCCTCCAATTCCCTGTCGGAATTGGTCCAGCAAGTGCGACAGCAATATCAGAAATGCACGTCTCGTCTAAGTCTTCGAGTTTCTCAGCCACCGCGAAGTAGTCTCTAATTGTCATTCCGAATTGATCAGCCCTGTTTCCTCCGGGGTGATATCCCATCGGAAACGCCGGTCCTCCGTCGTTGATTGGTTGATTGCTCATTTTGCATCCCTCGCTTTTAGTGCCGCCCTCGCTTCGATTATCGGAGGCACGGTTTCAGCATCCCAGAATCCTGCGTCTCCGCTTTCAGCAAGCTCTACTATCCAGTTAACAGTTCCGTTCAGCGCGTCCTCAAGTCTTTGGATTCGCTCTTGTAGCTCGCGGATCTTGGTAGCCTGTGCGTCGGCCATCCATTGAGTCTTGAAAGCCTCTACAACCTTCGCTACCGCTTCATCTGGTTGGAACTTGTCGCTGACAGCCACACGGCCATCGGTATGAATCGTCATCACAGGCTCCGTGTTGAACTTCTCAAGCGTGATCGAAGTGATGTTTGTTGTTGTGTAGTCGCTCATTTCGCCTCCTCCTCCACCTGCACCATCGGAACAAAATCCAGCCGGTTGCTATCGTCGATTGCGATGCCCCAGTTGTTCCTTCGGCAGCACAGCTCGGTTGCATTGTAGACCTCCATCATCGTCTTCTCGGGCAAGTAGATGGACAGCAGTCCTTTGAAGGTGAGGCGTACAGTCTCTGACTTGTTGTCGCTCATTTCGCATCCTCCAGTGCTGCGTGAATGTGCGGGAATTCGACAGCGAATATCTTGTCGCGGATAGCCTCGGCAATCTGACGATGCTCCTTCTGAGTACCCTTAGCGCACCGCTGCTCAAGGTAATGAATCCAGCTCCTGATATTTCCGGTCATGTACAGCGTCGTCTGCGTACAGAGCGGAAGAACCATACGAGCAGTCTCACGGCTAACGCCTTCTTGGAGCAGGGTGCGATAGGTCTTGAACGCCATATCGACCGACCTAGCGACAATGTCGTACGCCCAATCCTGAGAGTATGCATCGCCACTTCCCTGGCGGTTGGAACGATCTTGCGTCCGAAGCTCGACAGGTTCAGCAGCATCACTTGGCGCATAACGCTGGCTGAATTCCTGAAAGCAGAAACTGCGATGCCTGATGATTTGCGCCGATATCGCGCGGCTCGTCTGAATCTCGACGGTCATCGATGCCTGCTCGAAGATGCTCCAATGGCCGTGCTTGATGCAGTAGGCCAGTAACTTGGGAGCGGTGAGCAAGCTCATCTGGTTCGACGGGTTGGATACACGCGCCGCGTAGGTGATGAAGTCGCTGGCGGTTAGATTACCGTCGCCGACAAGGGGTTTGGTGATGGCTACAAGTTTGACTCTCATGGATGCGAATTGGATGCGTTATGGTTGATTGACGAGCGTTATCGCGGAATGCGCTCCCCTCCGTGATGATGGATTAGAACGGCTTTTCCTCGGTGTCGGGAGTCGCAGCAATGGCCTTCATGGTTTTGATGCGATAGGCCTTCTTCTTCTCGCCATTGGATTCGTACTCTTCAGCACGGACAACAATGACCAGCTCAAGACCGATCATTCCACGGAGGAAGTTTGCGTAGCTGCCTTTGACGCCCAGGAAGTCCACTTCCGTTCCGTCAGGCACGTTGTGGTTCGTCGCGGCGACAAGCTGGTTCACACGGAACCAGACATTCTCCTGGTTGATGAAACGGTCTGCGATGCTCGCTCCATCATCGGTTGCAAACGTCACCTTGCAGACCTCGCGGCCCTTAGCAT
>Ga0208424_1000116_pt1 | contig 9508 bp, 8 predicted proteins | sample DEB3_08_DNA_2_FD_184521 | JGI IMG/M metagenome (GOLD analysis project Ga0208424, IMG submission 184521) | Aqueous microbial communities from the Delaware River and Bay under freshwater to marine salinity gradient to study organic matter... | ecosystem: Environmental > Aquatic > Marine > Coastal ... | reverse complement strand
CTAGGTCGTCCCAGACATGCGACAAGTGCACCAGCGCCCGGTACATGTTCAGCGCATCCTGATTGCCGCCGAACCACTCCAATTCTCCGTGCGTGGTCATGCCGGGAGCAGCCTGTCCGCGCGGGTGTTAACAGCCGCCTTGTCTTTACCGACAGTCTTGCCACGGGCCTTTTGCACACGGTCCATCATTGCGTAGAGCTTGCGCGCGCCAGCCTCAGTCGAGCCGTTGCCCAACTCAGAGACAATGCGGGCCGGCACTACAAACTCACCATCGGCAAGGCGTGCGGGTTGCTTATCGGCAATCACCGCAGGGATCGAGTCGCTCACGCCATCACCGGGGCCGCGCAGAAGCCGGCCGCCATCAGAGTAGTCGCCAAGGTGAGACATGCCGCCACCAGCGTACATCTGGCCGCCGTTAGCCATCAGCGTTTCGTACTGATTGCGCTCAGACATTTCTTCCACCGGACCACCCATGGCCATCCTCGGCATCGCGGTTGTGTTCGGGAACATCGGCGGAGAAGTGAGCATCCTGTCGCGGGTGCCAGTGGGGACGCGGGTATACGTGCCGGTCCGGGAGTCGTAGGTGTACTCGTACGGGTTGGGGCCGCTACCTTCGTACCCAGCGCCGGGCTCGGACGCCGACAAAGAACTCAGCACGGGCAGTCCGTACTTGGCCAAACCTGTTGCGCCGCCAACCTGCTCCATGAATGCGCTGCGGCCAGCTTCGTTGCCAAGCCCTTTAGCGCCGGCCAGTAGGGGGTTACTCATCGCGGACTGCGTAGCAGCACTGAATGCTGGGCCTCCGGGCAGACCCATCGAGTTGGCAGCAAAGTCACTTGCGCTGATCGCGGCATCCGCAGGAGAGATGCCTGCTTCTGCAAACTGTGCCATCAAGGTTGGATTGGCCGCCTGCGAAGCAGCAGCCGCGTTACCAGCAGCGGCGGCCTCGGCACTTGCAGCACCAAGCCCTTGAGCCGCGCCAGCACCAGCCAGAGCACTACCAAGACCTGCGCCGCCGTACGCGCCCAGACCCGCTGCAAGACCTTTTTTCAAGCTGCCAGTAGCCAGCGCGGTGCCGCCACCCACAATACCAGCGGCCATCAAGGGACCAACGCCGGGGATCAGGGTGAGACCTGCGCCAATCAACGTGGGGAGAATCTTCTGAAGAAAGCCCGCTTCGGGCAACCCGGTGTCAGGGTTGAGCGTCAAAGAGCCGCCGTGCGCCATAGCCAGCGCTTGCAGACCCGCGACTTCTTGCGGGGCCATGTGGACAAGCATCGTGTCTGGCCCCCGACCACGGGAAGCCATATCTTGGGCAAGCACTTGCAGGCTCATTGGGGCCTCACGGAAGAAGGGTTAGTGGATAGTATCATGGGGGAAGCGCGGAGACAAATGTCATGGTTGCCACTACAGACTGCGTAGATGGCTTGGTTGGCGTGCCGGAAGCGGCAAGGTGCTGAATGGTCACAGCGACGTTGGGAACAGACCAGTAAATTTCTATGTACTGCCCCGCCGTCATACTTAAAAAATAGTTCCAACCAACAATTGCGTGTCCATCCGTTCCAGCATGCCTGTTTGGAATAGACACAAAGCCGGTTGACCCCGGTATATCCGTACCGTTTTGCCTTAGCCAAATGTATACATCTTGAAAGGCGGTGTCGGTGTTTGCAAACTGCGTACTAAACTGAAGATTGTAAATTCCGGCAGTGGCTACCGTGATTTTAGAAGTATCAATACTTACACCATTGGCAAAATCCGTGGTGTTGAGCGTCATCAGCGTGGCTGTATTGGCTACTGCTACCTGATCCTGATCGCTAGAAAACGCCCCATACGGAACGGACAGAGTGCCAAGCTGCCCAAGGATGCTGTCCAACCGGTTGAAGTACAGACGCAAAATGTCTGCAAACTGGTCGTGATAGCGCTGCTCATACCCAACAGGTGCAGTAGGTAAGCGCGGGGCAGTGACTCTGTTGAGCTCAAATTCAGACGTAACAAGCAGCGTCATGCGTTATCTCCGGCCGTCCGGACGCACATCAATGGACGGCACACCAAGCTGCCACTGCACACCCAAACCGTCCGAACTGATTTTGAACGCCATCTGCCGCCCACGCACCCGGGTGTAGATGATTTCGGTGAACTGCTGCACGAGGTAGTTACGCTGTGCTTGGTAGTTCTGCGTGCTTGCCACGCTGGCCGCAGCAGAAGTCGAGTAGTCAGCGCCCGGGTTCTGACGGGGGCGCATGGTAAACGTCACCGCCGGGTTGTTGACGCTGGAACCGTCGAACGTAATGTCCGGGATCATTCGCCACACATACCCGTAGTTGTGCCCGTCGCCGATGTTGAAGTCGGCAGACTGGATGTATGCCTCAATCGGACTGGGCGGGTTGGTAGACCCGTCATCAACACCACTCTCTTGGTACACCAAAATATTGCCGTAGGTGGCAGCGGTTGGGTTGTTACGCAGGGGGGTATCTAGCCAAGCGGTGCGGGCCAGATTGCCGTACGACCAGATTTTCTCCAAGTGATTGAAGATGACGTAGCGGTCGATGGTGTCCGAATTAGCTGAGCAGTAGAACCACCACACCTCGTTGTACGCCTCGTTGGTGCTGGCAAAGAACTGATACTGTTGGGATATGTTGATGTCGCCAAAGATGTACTGGCGCAGCGGGCAGTAGAGCGTCTCCACACGACCGGAGTACATGTAGAACTTGTCAATCCCCATCCAGTAGGTAATGTTTGCGGCGGTAGCCGTGGCATTCGGACCTATGATGGAGATGTTGTCGCCCAGAATCTGGAAGCCCCACACGTACGGCGGGCCAAGGTACTGCATGGAGTACAAGGCTGCGTCAGTCCAGACAAGAATCTCCTGCCGAGACTGAAGATGCGCCACGATAGACGAACCGATGTTCAGGCGGTAGCTACCCGCTTGGTTTGTAGCTGCGGGGGCCCAGACAGCGTAGTTTTCTTGATCGGACCAGCGGACCAACAGAGGGTCAAGCGTAGTGGACCCAACCTCGTTGCAGCCGAACGTGATCACAAACCGAGACGTATCGGAAGTTGCAACGGCGCTTGCCACCGTGGGGCAGCTTGAGTCGGTGAGCCAGTACTGAATGCCGTCCTGCGTGTTAGTGTTGGTGGAGGACAGAATCTGCGCCCGGTTGTAGGTAGATGGGCTGGCAGCGGGTACCCACAAATAGAGCGCTCCGCCCCGGGGGTTCATCACGAGGTAGTCGCCAAAGTTGTCTTGGCTCCACAGACGAAGCTGCGTGCCAATGCCGACGCCAGCAGGCGCGGGGCTACCCCATCCAGTATCCGTGTAGCCGGTCGTCACGCCGCCCCAGCCACCAGCGCCCCAGCCTACACCTGTCGTGTAGACATCGCTACCCGTGGTGATCTGATAGGTAAACGTCGCGGCCCCAGTAGTGCCGGAGGATGTGGCGGGGGTTGCCACAACGATTGTGTACGCGTTGTTGCTGACGATGGAAACGATCTGGAACTCTTTGTTCAGGTCTGCCGCAGGGATGCCGTTGACGGCGCTGGCCACCCCAGAGATAGTGACAAAATCTCCAGCCTGCGCACCGTGCGCGGTGTCGTTAACTTGAACCGTGGTAGTGCCATCTGTCGTGAAAGCGTTGGAAGCAACCGTGTCAGTTGCCCGGATTGGGGTGACGTCGTAGAAGGTGCCGTTGGCCGTCTGCTGAATGTAGTATTTGAGGTTGGTCCCAACCGCCATCAGGTTGAAGCCTGCGATGGTGACCCAGTTAAACAGCGCCCGGCAGACTCCCCAAAACGATCCTGTAGGCGGAGCTACCGCGTTACCTTGGGTCGAAGCAGTGCCGGTATCCCGTACCCAGCCGCCAATCTTCTCGGGAAAGCCCGAGCGAAAGCGCACCTTGTCCATCTCAAACCAAGTGCCCTCATTGGCCAGCGTGGTAGATTCGCGGTTGACGCCGGGGCGCAGTTGAAGTTTTTGCAGCGGCATGGTTATCCAATCAGTGCGCACTCGGCGGTGCGTCGTTTAACTAGGCCGGGTAGCACCTTGCCACCTCCCCGCGTCCAGAGCATCAGTTGCTCCTTCGCGCCTTCCCAGTCCTGAGCGTTGATTTTCCTGCGCAAAGTGCTGGTCTGCAAGCGCCCGATCCCAAGGTTGTAAACGAAGTCCACGATGGCGTTGAACACAGGCTCGTTGGCTACCAGCCCCGGGCACAGGCGCATGACTCCCGGCGCATAGGTATGGGAAAGCTCCACCATCAGCAGGGCTCGCGCTTCGGGCTCGGACATGGGCGCGTCGGTCAGTTGAACCTTCCTGCCGTCAGAGTAGTACGTAGATCCATACCCGATGGTGGCGACACCAGCCGGGCACAAGTAGGGCTTCGACCTGAAGCCCTCGAATCTACGGCACAACTCTGCGGCAGGTTCTAGGTTCATAGCCCACGCTGCTTCAGGGTACGGTCGAGGAACCAGTAGTTAATGGTGCCAGACAGCAAAGCCGCGAAGTCCGCAGTCATCATGGTCTTGTAGACAACTTCGGGAGACATGCCTGCCATCCATGCATTGAAGGCAAACCAGACGTGGATGAACGACCAGATGAACAGCACCCAGTAAGTCACCACCGGGCGCACGGATGCGGAGAGCGAAGCGGCCCAACCTCCAGCAGCTTTTGCCATCTCGGCCTGCTGACTGATCGCGGCGTTAAACGCATCCATCGCACCCACATCAAGGGTAGCATCGCGCTGCGCTCCGATCTCAGCTAGCTTTTGCTGGCCCCGGACCTTCTCCAAGTCGCACTGCCTGTCGAACATAGCCAGTTCATGGCCGCGCTCATTCTTCTTGTCAAAGAACTTCAGGACTTCCGGCGCGAGACGGAAGATGCCGCCAAACACACCACCCAGAATGCCGCCGCTAAATAGTTCAAGCATGATGCCTCCTTAAGCTGTGCGCTTCCACATGTACACGGTGATGTACGGCTGGTAGTTGGCGTTGGTTGCTGCGGAGCCCACAGTGCTAATGCCAACCGTTATGCCAGTTGTACTAGAGTTGGTGCTTTGCGTACCCGATGCATAAGCACTTGCTGTATCCCGCGTGCCTGCCTGAAGCGGATTATTCGGATAGTTTGTAAGCGTGTGGCTGTGACCGGGGTCCGTAACTGTAGCTGTGTGGGTGTGCGATACAACAACCGCATCGGCACTACCGCCAGTCTCTTCAGCCGAGTCAAACAACGCGTTGCTAGAATCAAAACCCACCGGCACGCGGCCCGCGCCAAACGCCGTCCAAGTACCGAAGCCCAGCAACGTACCGGGATTGGTGGAATTTGTCGCGTTGATATAGATGGAACCTACTGGGTGCAGTGCTTGAAGCGCCGTTTGAACAAAAGCGGTCGTTGCAATAGAGGTGTCGTTATCCCCAACAGAAGCGGTAACCGCAGTCGAGCCCGCAGTAGCCGTAACAACTCCGTTAGTATTCCCCGTCACGTTACCCGTCACGTTGCCAGTAAGGTCGCCCGTCACGTTCCCCACCACCGTACCAATCACATGGCTGTTCTGCACCAAGAAGTCGGTGCCGTTCGACCAGACCGTCATGGTCTTACCAGCGGGGATAGCCACGCCCGCACCAGCCGCAGTCGTGTTGCCTGCAACGGTGGAGTTGTAGATCGTGGCCGCGTAGGCGCTGCCGTTTTGGATGACGTAGGACTTGGAAACCGGCGGCGCGTAGACCGCAAAGTTTGCCGCCGTAGTCGTCGTTAGACGGATCATGGCGTTGCGTGCCTCATCAGCCGCCCCGTCCACAATGGTGAAAGCCTGATTGGCGCTGGTGACGCTGACAGCCGCATACCCAGCAATCGCATCCTCAATGATGGTGCCAAGGTTGGTGTTGGTCGTGGTGCCCCACACACCGGCTTGCGTGCCCGTGGCGATTAGGTCAATGCGGAGATTGTCTGAGTAAGCCATTTATAGCTCCTTACGAGTTGTCACTGTTGGGGAATGATGCCCCACGTTTGCGCCTGATCGGTTGAGATGTTACCCCAAGCATCCGTCGGGAGCGGAGGGATAACCGCGTTGAATGTCGAGAAGTTGGGCGACGTGTAAAACGGCCCATTGTTGGGAGAGGCAAACCCCGGAATAACGTATTGGCTGCCAAACTTGCCAAACAAGTATTGGGCCGAAGCGGTTGGAACGTAGAAGAAGCCCGGCAAACTGCCAAGCAGGGTAAACGTCGTCAGCGTAGAGTTGGCCGAATAGAACGAAGCCGGGGTAGCCCCCGCGCCACTGCAAACAAAGACAAACTGCGTGCCATCCCATAAAACCGCAACAGCCTGCGAGCTAATAGGCGCTGGCGGGGTAAATGTCGTCCATGTAGTGCCGTTGGTGCTTGTGCGGAAAGCTGGCGCTACTGAGGCGGTATTAGATCGGGCCACCACCGCAAATCTGGAGCCGTTCCATGCCACAGTGCCGCGATACCCAGAGGACCCAAGGCTATACGTTATTGTTGCGCGAGTGGTCCACGTTAGCGCATCAGGGCTTGAGAAAATGCGTTGTCCATCGCACAAGATATAGAGGCCCGCACCATAATTCAACCCAGCGATACGGCCTTGAAGTGTGTTTGGCATCGCAGACCCTGCCGTCCATGTGGCGCAGTTGTCCGTGGTCACGTATGTCTGACCGTTGTAGACCGCAACAATTGTTGAACCATTGGCAAACATCCCGGTGACTTGGGTGGCGCTAGAAGGCAGGGTCGTTACCGGGGTCCACGTCAGTGCATCTGTGCTGCGAAGCAACACACTTCCCGGAGCAATGTTGGGGGAGCTATAAACAAAATACTGGTTGTTGAGGTAGCTGACAGCACCAAACTGCCCAACAACAGGCAAACGCTGCACCGTCCAAACGCTATTGCGATTAACGGCATAGAACTGATAGCCGTCAGGCGAGCGTGACGTGTTGAGCAGGACTGCCGTACCACCGCCCGCTGCGGACGAAAGCCAAGTCGGGCCGAGCACTCCCGTGATCGGGATGATGTTCCAGTCACTGGCCTGAGATGCCTCAACATGCGCCCAAGTTACAGGCTGCGCGGCATCGACAAGGTTCCAAGTGACGTTCTGGGCGTCATCAATGATGTTCCACAGGAACGCCCCGATCACACTGTCAGACAGGGTGGCGCTCTCAGGGACGGTGACGTTGTAGATGCTGCCAGCCGGGTCGAAGTTATCTATAGCTGTGGCAGCAGCAACCGCAATAGCATTGAAGATTGACGGGGCAACCAGAACCACGTCCGAGGCTGCGGAGGTCTCGGAAATGCTGGCAGCAAACGCTTGGAGGGCACTAGCGGCATCCGTGATGGTGGCGGACTCACTGATCGTGGCCAGCGGGATGAACGCCGCGCTGTTGGTTTCTGTACCAGTGGCAGTCTCAGCAAGGGAGACGGGGAAGATAGCCTGCGTGGTGATTGCATCCTGTGCCTGTGCAAGCTCCTGCATCAAGATGTTGTAGGTCGAGCCCGGAGCGTTTACCGCGTCTTGGGCCGTGGCAGCCTCTTGCAGAAGCCCAATAAATCGAACCGAGGCAGACGGAGAGCCAACCAATGTCGAGAACTGCACGCGGCCATTTGCGCCATTGCCGCCCGGGACCGGGAAGAACCCGCCCGTAAACACGCCCCCCGCACCGCCGCCGCCCGGAGCATTACCCGGAGCACCGCTCGTAGACCCCCCTGTACCACCGCCCGGACCACCAGCAGTTCCGCCGGTGATGACGACTCCAGTACCCCCAGAGATATTGGTGTCACCCCCAGTGGCCGTACCGCCAGCGCCACCAACAGCGCCGCCCCCAGCCGAGATGGTGCTGTAAGTGGACGCGGTGCCTGCGGTCGCGGGGGTGGGGGTGAACGGGAATGAGGCTTTCCCTGTGCCACCACTGCCTACAACATAGCTCAGGCTCGCACCGGGAGTAACGCTAAGAAGTTTCTTGGCGTATGCGCCGCCCCCGCCACCAGTTCCGTCCCCCGAAGCAATACCTTCAAAACCCCCAGCGCCGCCACCCCACAGTTCAATGATTGCGCTGGTAACACCAGTGGGCACGGTCCACGAACCAGACCCCGGGGTGTTGAAGGTGTTAGAAACAACGTAGCTGCCCTCGTAAATAGTCAGCGCCTCAACAACTGTTGCGGCCAGCGCCCGCAGTGCGGTAACCCGGTCAGTACCCGTGGCAGTCTCGGTAACCCGCGCAGCGGCGGTGAAAAACGCCCGGACAATCTCTTGGGCAAGCGCTGTTTCGCTGATCACACCACGGAACGTAGCCCGGGTGGTGATGGCTTCGGTGCCGGTAGCGGACTCGGCAATAGTGGGTCGAGCAATGTACCGTGGTGTGACGGTTTCTGTGCCAGTAGCAGTCTCGGCAACGCTAGGCCGCGTTGTCTTTTGCGGGGAGACAGTCTCTGTACCGGTGGCAGTCTCGGCGATGTTGGGCTGAGCAATATACCGGGGCGTGACGGTTTCGGTCCCCGTGGCGGTCTCGGCAACGCTGGGCCTTGTAATTTTCCGGGGGGATACTGTGTCCGTTCCGGTGGCGGACTCAATGATGTAAACGAAGTATCCCTTGAGGGCAGAGATGAGGTCCGTGATCGTGGCGGACTCAGCTATGGCAGAACGGAAAATAGCCCGAGCGGAGACGGTGTCAGTGCCAGTAGCCGTCTCGGAAATAACAGACTTAGCAGACAGTCTGGCCGAGTCAGTGTCTGAGCCGGAAGCAGTTTCGGAAATGCTGGGGCGCAGAATGCGCGTAGCTGCGTCAGTATCTGTTCCTGTGGCAGTCTCGGAGATTGTTGTTGGGAAGCTGATGCGCCCTATATTGGCGTCTGTGATTGTGGCCGTGTCGGAAAGGCTGCTGTTAAAAACAGCGAGGGAGAAAACAGCGTCCGTCCCTGTCCCGGTTTCGGACAGGGTAGCAAGAGCAATTAGCTGCGCTAGGGTTGTGTCTGATCCTGTTGCAGTCTCGGCAACAGAAGCGTAATAGACAGGCGTGCCCGCGCCCGGTAGGCCCGCATAAGGAATGTCCGCATAGGGCGCAAAACCAAACATAACACGCTATCAGCAGTCCTCTGCGCCCTCAAACCCCGCTTGCGTCTTTAGGTCAGCGTACAGCCCATCCATCAGGTTCCCCTGAGGGGTAGCGCAGTAGAAAGCGTGTTGCGCCACATCTTGCGCGTTGGCCTGCCGAGCATCCGCCGTGGCGTAGACGGCCACTTGGTACTGCACCTGATCTTTGTTGCCGAAGATGTTGGTGATGCGAGCATAGGCTTCCGTGAACGGGATGCCGACGCTGCTGGTGGGGATGGAGAGTTTGAGAGCCATGTTATTCCTCAGTCGTTACTGTACCGCTAGTGGCCGCTTGCGTTACCACCGGCTCGACCACCGGCTCCTGCCACGACCAGCCAGCTTCAGCCAAGATTTCATCGGTGACCGCTTCCATCGTCCGGGTCGTGCTATCGGGCAGGCGCACCCGCGTAGGCCGAGTTTCGC
>Ga0208424_1000112_pt1 | contig 9801 bp, 21 predicted proteins | sample DEB3_08_DNA_2_FD_184521 | JGI IMG/M metagenome (GOLD analysis project Ga0208424, IMG submission 184521) | Aqueous microbial communities from the Delaware River and Bay under freshwater to marine salinity gradient to study organic matter... | ecosystem: Environmental > Aquatic > Marine > Coastal ... | reverse complement strand
AACCTCAGCGAGGCCGAGTACCTCAAGCTGTGGTCGATCATCGAGTTTGGGCTTGGCGGCTACGTGGTTGGGAGAAGCGTGGAGAAAATTAGCGGTCCGATAGCAGATGCAATTAGAAATCGGTAGTTATATAATCCGGTGGAGAACAACAAAATTCCACCAAAATGCCATTTAAAGACAAAGACAAAGAGCGCGAGTACAAGAGAAAGCAACAGGCCAGAAGGCGTGCTGAAGACCCAGAAAGATTCCGTGAGGTCTTGCGCAAAAGCTATGCGAAGCACAGAGAGCAGCGACTTGCAGACAGCAAACAGTGGAGAACCGAAACACCGGAACGGAGTCGCGCTTCATACCTTGTGTCCGGAGCGAAAAAACGAGCAAAGTCCAAAGGACTCAAGTTTGATCTGACATTTGAATGGGCGCTCGAAAAAATACAGCACGGCTTCTGTGAGGCAACAGGCATTGCACTGCAGTCATCAACTCCTCATTCTTCTGGAGAAAGAAACCCATGGGTCCCATCAATAGACAGGATTGATCCGTCGCTGGGTTATGTGCAATCAAATTGCCGCGTTGTTGTATGGATCTTCAATGCAGCGAAATCAGAGTTCACTGATGACGATGTGCGCCAAATGGCATTTGCCATTGCCAGCGCCATGAAGCGATAGCAGTTGTCTCCTCCCAGCGGCTTTGCTGCCGCCTTGCCCGGCCTGGTGCCGGGCTTTTTCATGATGGCAAGCGTTCGCCAGTCTCGAAGGCTTCGCGGCCGTCCAAGCTGTTGTGAATCCAGATCGGCTCTGAGCCTTCGTCATCCAGCTTTGGATTGCACCAGCACGAGCCGTTGGTGACGTGCTCGCGCAGGTCGTTCAGTGGCACCACGTGCCAACCTGCGCAGTTGCAGTCGCGGCCCTGATTGCAGTCTTGATTGCAGGTCATTTGTGCAGGCCCAGGAACAGGCACTCGTTCTTGTGGCTCACGCCTTTGGAGTCGATGTAGGACTCGCCACAGCCTGCAAACCATTCCAGGGTGATGACAGCCAGCAGGCCAGCGAATACACACAGCAGCACGAACTCAAGCAGTCTTTTCATTTTTGGCCTCTGAATACAACAATCAAAAACTTTTTGATGCTTCCGTGATTTTTTGTTTTGCGTCCTCTGCGCCTTTGCCGACAATGCACTGATACCCGCAACTTTCAAGGTATGCGATCCAGTCCTTTTGTTCTGGGCTGAGGCTGCCACCCTTGCTGCGCTTCATCTCGACCCACAAGCGCCAGGCAGGGATGAACAGGTCAGGCACACCAGAGGCCACGCCTTCAGCCTTCAGGCGGCCAGCGGTGGCTTTGCTGCGGTGGCCTCCGTTAGGGATGGCGAAGATGCGCACGCCTGGCCAGGACTGCCGAAACCAGCGCACCACCTCGCGCTGTTCCTCGTGCTCGGTGGGAATGCGGTCGGCGGTCATGATGCGTTGATCTCCTTGTGGCGTTGTTTGTGACACGGCTGGCAAAGCCACATGACTTCCAGCGGCTTGTCGTAAGCCTCATGATGTGCAACGGTCTTTTCATGTCCGCACCGACAGCACGGTTCTCGAACAAGCCTACCAGTCTTGATGGCGTTGCTGACCATGTTGTGTGCTTTCTGCCTGCGCTTGTCTTCAGCACGCCAGATCCGGTTGATCTCGACGCCAGCCTTGATGCGTTCCGGCAGTTTTCCTCGCTCTCTGTCGTACTGCCGAACTTTCTCAATGTTCTCAGAACGATGCTTGTGCACATCTTGCTTGGCGCACTCTTTGCACTTGTTGAGATGTCCATCAGCCATTCTGGAGTGCTTGTAAAACTCCGAGAGTGGCTTGATGGCTTGGCATTTAAAACACCGCTTTTCCATGGCGACCTCCTAAAACAGCAGTCGCCATCTTACCCGTTTTGAGTTTAGAAAGGAATCATCTCGATCCACTGGTCGCAGGCATCCGGCGTGGAAGCGAAGTCGTCTGGCGGACGCATGTCGAACGCCAGGCAGTGGCCGGACTGTTTTGCCTTTGTGCGGATGGACTGGATGCCTGCGAAGGTGATCGGCTCCCCGAGTTGCTTCTTGCCGATGCTGGCGCTGTAGATGCCCAGCGGCGCGCCAGGCCAGTGCTGGCGCATCTTCTCGGCGTTCTGCTCGATCAACTCCTTCACATGGGTCAGCATCAGCACCACAGTCTCTGGCCAGTTCTGCAGCGCGTCCTTGCACAGCGCGGCCACGATGTGGCTCTTGCCGGACCCGGTCGGCAGCACCAGGCATGGATTGCCTGCGTGGCCTGCCTCGAACCACGCATAAAGCTGGTCGATGGTTCGCTGTTGGTAGTCTCTCAACATGGCGTCAGTCCTTGATGCCCACCATGATGCTGGGCGGCATCGGCAGCGACACGCCAATCGGTCGCCACAGGTGCAGGCAGTTCTGGTGGTTGTTGACGTACTCGCTGCGCGGTGGGTGGTATTGGATGACGCAGTCGTCCTCGTCCCAGAACAGCGCTTTGACCTGGCACATCTCGTCCCAGGTCGGACAGCGGTCCTTGCGGCTGACGCTGACGTGCTCCCACCCCAGGCCATTGCTGGCAATGATGCGCAGCTTCTGCTGGTGCTTCAGTGGAACGATGAAGCAGCCATTGTGATCATCGCCTGCAGGGTATCCAGGCACCTGCACGCGGTATTTGTCTGGGCACTTGAATGTCATGTGTTGCGCTCCTTCAGCTTGCGTTCGACGGCATCAATCACATATCGCCAATCATGACCAGCAAGCGAGTTGATGATTTCCATTGCCTCGTTGCGTGTCAGCCCAACCCACTGCCGTTGTGCTGCGTTTCCCCAATGATCCAAAGGCACACCGTTTGGATGCTGGTCATCAACCACAGTACATTTGAAACGCAATTTTTGCTCCTGCATCTGCTTTGCAGCGCGCAGGGCTGTAAGCTCGCCGAGGTAGTCGTGGCAAAGACGGGTCAGGCGCTCTACCTTGTCCTGGTAGAGCACGTGCAGCTCGTGCAAGCGGCGCAGTTCCTTGGCGGCAGCAGAGCAAGTTATGTTGTCAAGAAACTTGCGGGTCAGCGGGTCAACCGCATCAGCCAGCCGCAGGGCTTCTGGTTGTTCGTTTGTCATCCCACAATCCTCGCTCCAAAGGTCTCGCGCAGCTCTTCCACATACTCATCCCCGAGGCTGCACATCTTGGGGTTGGCCAGAATCTCTCGGCTGGTGTAGACGTGCGCATCGCCTTTGCCTGCTCCATTGCTATCGCCAGTTCATGCAGGCATGGCTTAATCCGGTCTGCTGGAAGCATGTCAAAAATGTCTTTCAGCGTCTTTATTTCGTATTTCATAGTCACCTCAGTTCTAACTCTCGTTTCAAGCGGGACGCTGCGCCAGCAAGCTGGCTTGCGCCCCTCAACTCTGCGTTAGACACCCACCTATCACCGCGCGTAATCGCCCTAGACCCAATGCGCACAGTTTCCCCATCTCGCATGTTCCCAATGGTGCATCTGTCGGTTGTGGTGTATCCGTTCGCCTCACAAAAATGCCACATGGTCACACCACGCAACACATACCCGTCTGCCTCAATGCGCCACCTTCTGTCGTCGGTTGCGTTTGGGTATTTTTGTGTAGCGGCTGTCACACCGTCCGCAAAGCCGCGTTCGTATGCCAATTGGTCGCGCCTATCTTCTTCCTCGCAGTCCTCGCAAGGTTCCCAATTTCCATGTTTGCAACTCATTCTTTCCTCCTGTCGTTTGAGCTCTACCTTGCAGATAGCTTCGCCACATGTCGGCTGAGACATGTATTTACGCTCGTATTCAGCGCGGCAGATAGAACATCTACTCAATATCTGGCTCCTTTAGGTGGCTGTTTCTGCGTTAGACATACTTAATCTCTCTCACTTCGAGCAAGCGCAGCCCTTGTTTCGCGCACGACATCGTAAGCATCATTTCCATTTCCCAATCCTCAAAAATCTCGCTATCGCCTTCGCGCTCAGTTATCGAAACTAAGCGCCTTTTTCCGTCTGCGGATTCCGCAAGGCCAGTAATAGTTTTGCTGTCGCTCATGTCTAACCCGTCAATCAAGCGGGACGCCGGTCAAACTGCGCTTGACCGTCGCCCCTTAGCTCTGCGTTATGCGTCATCGAGTAATGTTCCATCTCGCATCATTTCTTTTGCGCGTTGCTTCGCTTTCTCGCGCTCGATCTTCACGGCCTCATGAAATGCCGCAACCCCCTTCTCGTACCCCCTGGCCTCGCAAAGTGCAGCAAATCGCTCCAGAAAATCAGGCAGTGCGGGGACAATTGGAATCCATTCTGGGAGAATTCCGGCTTTTTGTGCGAGAGATATTGCGGTGTCTCTGTCCATTCTCATTCTCCTTTAGGTGGCTAATAGCAATCTTTTTCATTTGATTTCTAGTCGATCTTTTTTAACAATATGCGCACCCGGAACTTCATACCCATCATTGATGGCTTTCTTGATTAAGACTTTATCTGGCTCACATCGCGCAGGGATTTCTCGCATGTAATCCGCCGGTATTAAATTCTCTGAATCAATGACTACACTAGCATCACGCTCACGATAAATCTTGGCCTTGAATGTGCCATCCAGTGCCTTGATCTCGGTAATGCCAGTTCTTTGCATGTTCAGTAACAGATAATCATGCAGTGCATCGGCACGCGCTTGCTTGGCTTTGTAGAGCTTCATGATCTTGTCAGCGGTTGCCTTGACCATGTCGGCTTCGGCCTGCAGGTTGAGGATGACGGCAGATACTGCCCGAACTTTTTCCTCTACCGGCCATGCCTCAGATTCTAAAGTGTCGGCTAGAGTCTGCTCATCTATATCAAGCTCGGCTAATTGCTGTGCCGTGGCGAGATATTGGGTGGAAATTTCATAGAGATTTGCCATAATCAAAAGTCCGGATCATCATTAAAATCAGGCGGGATGGGAATATCCCCACCTTGCCACTCAGGGGCCTTCTTGATAACTTCTTTCAATTTTTCGTGGAACCCGTTAAAAATGGTCATATCCGGGTCGTCCAAGTCGAACAAGATATTTTCATGCACCGGAACAGGTTTGACGTTCTTCAGTGCACCCGGCAGGGGAGTTAATCCGGCGACATTGCTATAGGTCTTTCCGTTGTTTTCGGTTGAGACAACGTTGACCATGCAATAGGCACCGACAAGTTTAGATACATCAAATGCATTGGCTTCCTCTTCGGTAAAATCCCTTCCTCGCCATGCTGCCAGATCACGCCTGAGTGACGATTTTTCATGCAGGCTGACCGTATATCCTTTGCTGATTGTTAAAGGCATGGTGCGTCCGTTAATGTCGATTGTGAGCGGATTACCTTGCTCATCATCCCCGAACAATTCCCACGCGATGCGGATTTTATGCTGTCGTTTTTCGCCAAATTGTCCATTGGTTGTTTGTGTACCCAAATCAATCAGGCTAAAGCAGCGACCAATGTAAGCCCCCGGCGGTACACGCTTAAAGTCACCACCACCACTATCTTTCGCGATAAATCCCATTTAAATTACTCCTTGAAATTCCCGACTTCACCGGGGCGGGGTGCCCGTTACTGACATTTTCGTCTTCGGTTTTGATTACTGGATTGAAAAATTCTTGTTCCTCTTGTTGCCCCAATTGCTGCCAATACTGCATTCCACCGTCATCATCCACTTTCAAATGCCCCAGATAAGCGAAATGACATAGCCAACGAGTACGACAATGAAAACCTTGCCGTCACGCATCGGCCTGATCCATTCGGCCAGTCGCATGAGGGTAATCACAACACACCCCTCTCAGCCTCTTTGGTTACTTGATGAGTAATCCAGTCTCTGACATCCAGCCTGATATTTGCAAGGTTAATTCCACGGTCGCCATGCCCCATGATCAAATCCGCCATACGTTTTTGTGTGTGTAAGTAGTCGCCCAAGCAAATCTGGATTGCATCAATGATGTATTCAGGGTCGAGCATGCGCATGTAAACAGCATCCTCAATCCTCTTGTCCTTCCAGCGCCGCACTTCTTCAATCGCGGCCTTTTCTCTCATGGTTAATTCAGGTTCATCTACTGGTTGCTCGATTAAATCAAACATGGTTTATCTCCTTTGGCTTGGCGTTATATTTCAGCGGGCTGCGCAGCGCGTCGTGCAGGAAAACACGGCTTTTCTCGTTTGGCTCAAAACCTGCAATCGCCCGCTGCACGGCTTCAAGCAATTCCTTGCGCTCAGCTTCCTTGCGATAGATACAATTGCAGGTGCAGTTAATGGTCTGTGTTGGGGTAGTCATTTCTTTATCCCTCTCCAAGGTAAATTATGAAAGCTGGACTTAGTTCCTCTATGGTTAAAAGCGCTCTCTTCAACAATCTCTAACCATCGCCAGAGCCATCGCTGTCGCCATCGCCATAGCCATCGCCATCGCCATCGCCATCGCCATAGCCAGAGCCAGATCCAGAGCCATAGCCAGAGCCATAGCCAGATCCATCGCCAGAGCCATCGCCATAGCCAGAGCCAGAGCCAGAGCCAGAGCCATAGCCATAGCCAGAGCCAGAGCCAGATCCAGAGCCATAGCCAGAGCCATAGCCATCGCCATAGCCAGAGCCAGAGCCACCGCTATAGCCAGAGCCAGAGCCATAGCCAGAGCCAGAGCTACTTATGCTGTCCATACAGGGACCGACTCAATCGATGCGATGGCTTTCGCTGTCGCGGGGATAATCTCAATAGCTTCTGACAAAAAAACTTCTTCGACTGCCATAGGAAATTTGCATCCTTCAGGCTTGCTAGTCCCTTCCATCGCAAGCTGAGAAAGTGTTGCTGCGCCATCCCACCGCCAGATTCTTCGAGCATTCGACAGGGTTACTTCTTTGCCTTTTTGTGCTGTGATTTTTCCGAGGAATACCCCAGCGCTGTATGTTCTAACAATGCAAGTTTTGCCAATCATGTGTAGCTCCTTAGTTGTCTATCAAATCCCTGCGAATCCCTTGCTGCCCTTACTCGGTGATTCCCCAGACCTACCGTTTCGGCGATGCCATTGACGGGTTACTGCTTCTTCTGAGGACAATGCCTTTCTGGTTTTGCTTGACCACGTTGTTTTGTGGTGTGAATGCAGGTTAGCAATAAATTGCAAGATTGTCAAGCAATTTATTGCAACATTTGAAAAAAATATGTTACTTTGATCTAACGTTCAGAAATGACCGCGAAAAAAAACCGCCGGAAGGCGGTTGATGGGGTCAGCGAGTTTCCCCGCTAAGTCCTCTTAATTAAAATAGATCGAAACATTCTTGCAATTTGTTGCTTGACATCCATGCAATTTATTGCAAGAATGCGTAAATGGAAAAAGAAAAACCAATGTTTGAATATGTTCTTGCGCAGTTAAAGGCTAGCAAGGGCAAGTGGCCCACGATTGCAAAGGCGATGGAGCCTGAGTCTTGGGAGTCGTATTACTCATGGCTGACAAAACTGGCGCAAGGAACAATCCCTGACCCCAGCGTGAACAAGATTCAGCGCCTCAAGGATTATTTTGAGATAAGCAGAGTCGTCACAAAAAAACTCGGCGCTGGCGATACGGTAAAGGATGATATTCATGGCTGAAATGGTTGTATTCATCTTGCTCATTTTACTGATTGGAGCGCTTGTACTCCTGTTCAGGCTATCCGACCAGAACGCTCAACTCAGAGCAGAAAACCTTGACTTGCGGGATCGGCTTTTGCGGGGCAGGTATGAGTACTAACAAGCGTAAAGAGCGCGTGATGCTTCGCGTCATAAAAGGCGGACTAGAACCGGCTGATCAATTCTCTCGCCAAGCACTACGCCTGCGTAATTACAAGGTGGGCGACATAGTAGCAGGCGAGATCAAAAAGCCACGCAGTCCGGGCTTTCACCGTTTGGCCCACCAGCTAGGGGCATTAATTTCCGAAAACATCGAAGCCTTCTCAGGGATTGATGCCCATGCCGTACTCAAGAGAATCCAGATTGAGGCAAATATTGCTTGTGATGAAATGGCCGTCAATTTCCCTGGCATCGGGCCATGTACTTATCGTATCCCTCGCAGCTTGAGTTTTGAAAGCATGGAAGAGGGTGAATTCCGGCAAGTCATAGCATCCATGTGCGTCTACATCGCAAAGAAATATTGGCCCACGGTGAGCGCGGAAGAAATTGAACGGATGGCTTCGGTATGGGTGGAGGCAGCATGAACTTCTACCCTTTTCATATCGGCGATTACATTTCCCATACGGCACATCTTGAGCCGATGGAAGATTTGGCATACCGCAGGATGATCGACCTGTATTTCACCAGAGAAGCGTGTTTACCTGCCGACCCGGCTGAAGTTGCCAAGCTCATACGGCTTCGCGGTGAACTTGATGTGGTGCGCTTGGTGCTTCTGGAATTCTTTCAGGAAACGCCTGAAGGATGGACAAACAGCCGCTGTGATTACGAAATTAGTGAGGCGCAATCAAAGCGCATTAAAGCTCAATCATCAGCAGCAAAGCGATGGGAAAGCGAACGCAATGCGAACGCAATGCGAACGCCTACGGAATGCAATGCTCCCAATCCCAATCCCAATCCCAATCCCAATCCCAATCCCAAGAGTAAACCTAAAACCGTTGCTGAGTACCCGGAAGCATTTGAGCAGGTTTGGGAGAAATACCCAAGCAGGCCCGGTGCTAGCAAAAAGGATTCATTCAAGGCTTGGAAAGCTAGGGTAGCTGATGGGGTTGATCCTGATGTGATGCTTGGGGGGGTGATTCGATACGCGGCTTATTGCCTTGCCAACGGAACCGAACCTCAGTTCGTCAAGCAACCGACTACGTTCTTTGGCCCTAGTGAGCATTACCTGTCCGACTGGAACATACCAGCTGCCAGAGCCTCTCCTGCCTACAAAAACATTCACGACCAACGAGCAGAAACTTACGCCATCCTGACGGGGAAAACCAAAAATGAACGACCGAATACAGACGAAAGAGTCATCACCGGAGAGGCGGTTCGCATTGCCTGATAGCTGGATAGAGCGCCTTTTTGACCGGCTTTCCGCGCTTTACGGCGTCAAGTTTCTGGATATGTGGAAAGGTACCGACTTAGCAAACGTTAAGCAAACATGGGCAGAAAAACTGGGGGGGTTCTGTGATCGCCCTGAAATCATCAGAGACGCGCTGGATGCTTGCGATGATCGGCCATTCCCTCCGACTCTGCCCGAATTCATAGGAGCTTGCCGAGATGCTGCAAGGAGGGTTGGAACAATATCCTCATCGCTTCCCGCGCCTGATCTTTCGCCCGATGAGCGTGCCGCACGAGCCGAGCAGATTGTGACCATCATCAACAAACCACCAGCCTATGACTTCAAGCTGTGGGCAAAGCAACTACGCGCAGAGTATTTGGCGGGGGTGATCTTGTTTCAAATACAGATTGATAACGCATCGGCTGCGCTAGGCGAAGTTTGGAAAGATGGTCAATGCTTCCCCAGGGGTGCCGAATGAAAACATGTCTGTGTGGCGGCGACTTGCTTCGCCACGGGTTTTATCACTACAAGCAAGCTGCTTTCACCGGGATCCGCTACATCTGCCGCGATTGCAGAAAATCAACTACACGGCTTGAAGAAACCAGCGCTATCGGCGGAAGGGGGAAGTTGCGTTTTGCCAACACCGGAAGGCCGACTATTCAAGATGCAAGACACGCTTGACTGTTCCCCGAGTAATAGGAGATTGACATGCAACAAGATTACGCACACACCGAACGGCAGGCGTTAATAGCTACCTGCGAACCCGTTACCCGCTCAACAGTGCCCAACATCGAGGAGGAAATTTGGCT
>Ga0208424_1000104_pt1 | contig 10141 bp, 9 predicted proteins | sample DEB3_08_DNA_2_FD_184521 | JGI IMG/M metagenome (GOLD analysis project Ga0208424, IMG submission 184521) | Aqueous microbial communities from the Delaware River and Bay under freshwater to marine salinity gradient to study organic matter... | ecosystem: Environmental > Aquatic > Marine > Coastal ... | reverse complement strand
ACTGTCTGAAAATACAAGTATCACACCGCCTGCATTATCTGTCCCTGCAAATTTACGTTTTAACTTCTGCTCGATTTTTCTTTGTTCTTCCGGTGTTGGCTCACCATTAAAAAAGTTGATAATAGTAGAACCTGTAAACCCGTTCCTTAAATTATTTACGTGAAAATTTGCTATCTGGTAATCACACTCAATATAAGGAGTAGCAGGTAAATAGTTTGGAGTGGGGTAAGTGTCCATTCCGTTTTTAGGTCGATAATTTACAAAGTATAAAATACTTTCTTTTTTCTTGTCTTTGTCAAATGCAGGAAACTCTTTATAGCCTGTATCGTCAGCATCTTGCCTATACTTACTCCAATCCTCTGAATAGTAGAATGTAGTCCTATCTTCATTTGCTCTTATACGTGAAAAGCTAACATGATACGCTGTCCATCCGCCTTTTTTAGTAGGTATCATTTGTAAAGCAAACCCGTTAAAAAGTTCGTTATCTAATGCCACTTTTGCGAATAAACTATCTACTGTTCCGCTTGTAAATGTGTTATTGAAAATCTGAAAAGCTACTTGGTCGGAAGTGTTTAAAGATTTAGAACGCAGTCCTTGCCCTGCAATGTATTCGCTCTTTGAATTTACAATAGTATTGTGTGTAGTTGAACGGCTGAACAAATCAATCAACTCATTGGGGTAAAGATTATTCGCCCCGTAGAATATCCAGTCTTTTCCTTTTACTTCTTTAAATACGGGTATCTTCGTTTCTTCAAAAGAAAGGTAAGTTATAGCTGATGAAGTCATTAATTTATTAGCCATTATACACGTATTCGTTTATTGTTTGGGTGTGTGAGTATTCAGTCGGTAGTGTTGTTGTTACTAAATATTTACCTTCTTCTACCTGTGTTAATCCTGTGGGGTCTAAATTGGTGCTGCTTGCCTGTTCGTAAACATAATACTTTCCAAAGCCTGTTTGTAAACTTACCTGCCCGCTTAGTGCTATTGGGTTTGTGGTTTCGGTAATTGTAAATTTATTATAACGATATGTGTAAGAACTTAAATCAGTTGCTATACAATAGTCAATACTTCCGTCCTGATCGTTTACGAATTTCCACAAATAATAAACCGTTCCTGTTAATGTAGTCTTTTCAGCCAACGTAACAACTACCGTATTAGCAGAAGCCTTTACAATACTAATCATACTTCTAAATAGAAGAAATCTACTTTTGTGCAATAGATTGATACAACTCCCATCTTTTTTTATTTACTTCCGATACGTGAAACTTCTGAACGTCCAAGTATAACTGCTCACTTATGTCTTCTAATAATGCAGGGCTTTCAATTAAGCGTTTAACGCCTTTTACCCAGTCTTCGCTATACTTTACTATAATAGAGTTTTTAGCGTTGCAAATGTCTGTATATGGCTTTACATCGGACACTATCAATCCTTTCTTATGGAAGCCTGCCTCAATTACTTTTAACTCGCTTTTTTTTGTGTTAAATTCAGTATTCCGTAAAGGTGCTAATGCAACATCAAAAGAATTGTAATGTAGTCCGTAAGAATAAACATCGGTAGTCGGGAGTGCTGTGTAGTTTTCATTCTTATAGTCATTCGTTATTATCCTTTTATAATACTCATACACCCCTTCTTTATTTCCATCGTGAACAAAGTTAAAGTGAACAGGCAAAGATTGATTATACACATCTTGAGCAAACCAATACAATAACTCTATGTCTTCAACGTGACAAGACCCACCTATCCAGCCTAATCTTAATTTATCTGTTCGCTCAATCTTTTCATATTGAAACTGCTTGTAAACTTCAGGGAATACTGCATTAGGTATTACATGAACGTTTCGGTTAATTCCTTTTACCGACTTAGCAAGATATTTAGTAGTTACAATTACATGATCTGAAACTTCAATAGCTTCTTTTATTTGCTCCGAAGTCTTATGTTCTTGCCATTCCTTACAAAGTATATGACCCGGACCAAGCCGCCAATAATCGTCTAAATCTAAAACTAATTTTGTTTTCTCTTTTATCTTCTTAGCTATTTCTTTTGTATAGCCGTCATAATTAATACCACGCGAAAAGATTACAAAGTCATATTTTCCGAAGTCCTCAATCTCGTTTATATCGCCAACGCTCCAAAGTTCAACAGGGTAATTTTCCCCTAAGTGATGGTGCGGCATTTCTAATCGGTAGAAGTTGCTACCTGCACCGCCTAAATTATAGACTAAAAGTATTTTCATGCTGCGAATATAATAAAAAAACCCTTGCAAATTGCAAGGGTCTTTCTAAAAACCAGATTATATAAAGAACGTTAATGCTGCAAATATAATAATTATTTACAATCCTAATGAAGTTACAACAGATGAACTTACAAGCTGAATATCGTTTGCTTCGTTTCCTGAGAATGTAATCTCATATCCGTTTCTATCTCCAAAAGCCAAACCTGACTTTGAAGCCTGAGCCGATTTCATCAGTCCATAATCCAAACCAAAAGCCCATGATTGACCGTCACGCATCTTCACGATAGCAATTAGTCTATTCTGTGCAAGCAGTTTTAATTCCTGACGTAATGCAGCAGTAAGCCCATTGATAGCGAGTTTAATTTCCTGTGCGTAAAAGATAGTTCCGTTAGGACGTGAAAGTGTTTCGTTGCTTGTAGCCTCGCTTACTTCTTCTTCCTGTTCGTATTTAAAGAACTGACCACCGCCAACAGTCCACGCTGTTATTGTGCCGGAAGCTGCCGTTACTGTTCCCTTATTTCCGTAAGCTATGAATGACACCCATTCAACACCGCCTACTGACGTTCTACATCCGAGTGAGTAGCCAACTGTTAATGAACAAGCCATGTTTTATTTTGTTTTAAAAAAGAAAGGCGGGCTTTTATTCCCGCCCCTCTCTTTGAGTTAGTTAATTATTACGAGTTAGCGTATCTAACAATTTCAGTTGGGTAAGCAATCTGCCAGCCTCTGCGGAAACGGAAAGAGTATTTAACGTTATCGTCATCGGCTGAATACCACATCTTAACCTGCTCTTCTTCGTTCTCCATGTCAACACCTAAGAACACGTTGTCAGGATTGAAAGCGAAAATACAGTTTTGACCCGAAGTGCTGTAAAGCCCATCCAATCCGTGAACCGGCACGATTTCGTGAACAGAACCCTCTGCCATGATATTCTTCTGATCACCGCTTCCTACTGCTACGTGATATAGGTTTGCATCCATCAAAGCCTGACGGTAGATTTCAGCCGCATCATAACCCATAAAGATTTTTACTGCGCTGTTACCTTTCAAAGCCGCCGGGATATTGCTGATTATGTTTTTAACAATAGCACGTGCATTTGTTGCGTTGTAAGTTGATGCTGTTGCAACTACTTCACCTGTTGCATTTACGATAGTTTTAATCAATCCATCATAAAGGTTTAGGTAAGCTGAAGGAGAAGTGGTGTCACCCTGCCAGTCAGCAGTTTCCAAACGTTGTTTAATACCGCCTACGATATTATCTACAATTACTTTTGGCACATCAGCCTCAGAAATTTGCTGACCTTTCTTCAAAAGAACTTGTGTCCATTTTGCTTGTAAAGCACGAGGGCAAAGAGTGTCCTGGAATTTAATAGCAACAGTTGCAAGGTTACGTTGTGTAAACGTTACATCACCTGAAGCGTTAAATCCGCAAGTTTCACCTGCCTGTGGTACTGAGTTGGTTGATAATAATTGAAGCGCAGCAGAACTTTTAATGCCTGTCTGCAAGTTCATAAGTGCTGCGGTTTCCGCACCAAATTGAACGGCTGTTAAGAGGTCGGTTGACGTTTGGTCAACGTAGTCTGTTAATGAAGATACTGTAAATCCCATGTTTTATTTTTTTAAATTGTTAATGCTTTTTGATAATTCTAAAATTCGTTTTGTCTTTTTGTCTGTTGCAGATGAAAATTCCTGCGCTTTTTCTTTTGGCTCACTTACAGGTAAGTCACCGATTACATTAATCAGTTCTGCCATTACTTTGAAGTCAGCGTTTATCTTTTCAATTTCAGAAGCCTTTAAATCATTAATTGCGTTCGCAATCTTTTCATTAATGTCTTCTTTTGGTGTTTCGCTGAATTTACCTTGCAATTCTGCAACTGTATTTGTAAGTGCTTCCACTTTTGCAAATAGGTCGCTAAGAGCCGTTCCCATTTGTTCTACTGTCATTGCTTCAGGATTTGCAACTTCTTCTTTATTTTCTGTTGCTGTTTCAGCCGGAGGTGTTACTGTTACCACTATACCCGCTGCAACTTCTAACATAGTGCCGTCTTCCAATTCCACAACGCCATCAGGAACTGCAATATCACCATCTGGAGTTGAAACAAAAACGGCTGTCCCCGCTGCTAATTCGCCTTCGTATTTTATTACGCTGCCATCTTTTGCAATTACCTCAGAGAATGCAGATTTAATTAGGTTTTCAATAGCCGAAAATTTTTCAGCCCCTAAAAGTTCTTTTATTTTTTCTTTGATATTCATACCTGTAAATAGATTAATTATGTTAGTGTGCAAAAATGTCAATCAATTTTTTAATGGTCTGCTCGGAACTGTCCGTTAAATGTTCTTCTATAAACGTTCCTTCAACTGAAAAACCCGTGAGTGTTCCTGTCTTTACAAAGTTTTCCCAAACGTCATTATTATCAATCTTCATTGAAACAAACCATGATCCATCAGGCAGTTCATCGTAGCCTTTCGGAGTTTCTATTCCCCTCGCTTTATCGATTAGCATACTTTCAATTACATAAACCCCGTCCGTTACGTTGGCATGGTTCATATTTACATTAGAAGTAAATTTATTGCGGAAGTATTTTTCTACTATCTTGCGAATAGTGTCAGCTTTAAACATCACAAAGTATTCACCCCTTGAGTTATCTCGTCTGTAAATAGGCATATTGGCAATCATGGCTGCGCCAGATACTATTCGTTTTTCTTTGTTTGAAGTTTCAAAACGGTGTTTAGTTCCGTTGAATACGTGCCAGCCTTTTTCTATTGCAGGACGGTCAACTATTGAGATGAAATTAACCCCGACATTATCTTCTTCGTTAATGGTTAATTCGTAAATAGGAAAGTTCTTATCCATACTAATAAATAGATTTTTCCTACATTTGTGCAAATTGATATTTTTATAAAATGAAAGCAACAGAATTAAGAATAGGTAATTATGTTTTTGATAGCAAAAAACCCTACTGTATTTATTCAGGTGCTGAACTTGGAAATAAGCATAATGAAAATCACTATACACCAATACCATTGACAGAAGAATGGCTGTTAAAATTTAGAATAGAACCACAAACAGAACTTAAAGAAGTTTATCTTTATTATACTGCAACCGATAACGAGAATATGATTTTAAAGTTTTCGGTTTCAATAGTCGATGGCAATATTGAATGGTATGACAAGAATAGGTGTGTAAGTGTTGCAAAAGTAAAATACATTCACCAATTACAAAACTTATACTTCGCTTTAACAGGTGAAGAACTCAGTGTATCTTAGCCAATCCCTCAATCACATTTACCTGACCTTGCACCCCGCTTATATCGGTTTCGGTTACATACACCTGTTGCGGTATAGGAATTGATGACGGGGTTTGTGGGACTTGGGGCGCTGTGTTTCCCTGAGTAAATTGTTCTACTGTTGGTGAACCTCCTGCCGCACTTGGCGCATTTACAGTTGGAATAGGTGCTGCTATAATTGCTGCCGCCTGTGCTGCCGCTGCCAATACGGTTGCTATCTGTGAAGCAATAAATAAAGGAGTTGCTACTACCGCACCTGGACCCGTTGCCGTTGCTGATTGTGTAGCTCCTGCTATTGCATTTGATATTGATTTAGCAGTATTAATTGCAAGCTCTACGATTGCAAGTGCTTTCATTGCTATTGCATTTTTGTGAGCGTCTTTAATTGCAATATTAGCGATATTACGGGCAAATGATAATCCCTGTGTTGCTAAATTTTGTTTTGCTGTTGCGTTTACTCTTGCCGTAAATAATGATAATTCTTCAGCCGTTTTTTGGTCTTTGAGCATTTGGTCATCTACCATTTTTTTTAACATAGCGGTATTATCCCAAACATGAACCTTCTCTTCTTGAATTTGTTGCTCTCCAGCTACTATAATATTAGCATATTGTAAATTTCTTGCAAACTCCTCCGTCTTTCTTCTTTCCTCATCTATTAGCCATTGTTCATAATCTTCTTTTTGTTTTTTGCGTATAGCTGTTATTTGCTCTGCTAATATCTGATAATATTCTTCACCCTTTAATTTAGCAAGTTCTATCTTGTCATTCCACAACTTCATTTCTAAGTCATAGGTATCATTACCTAATGCTTTCTGTAATGCTATTGCCTTTTCATAATTCTTTACTTGACTTTCTAATCTTTTTATTTCTCTTTCTTCAGCCATTTTTGCAGCGTGTTCCGCTACACTATCCATTAGCCCAAATTGAGAAAGAAAGTCCCTTACCTTATTAGCCACAAATGTATAAGTTTCTCCAAGTTTTTGAATAGTAATCTTTAAGAAATCAAATTTATCTATGGTTGTTTTTATCCATTTTGAAAGGCTATCAAAGTTTTCAATTAAAGCACCGATTGCTATTACAACTAACCCTATTCCAGTACTTGCTAAAGCTATTCTGAAAAGTTTTAACGCACCCGTTGAAGTTCCTACAACAAATGTATAAGCGGTTTGCGCTGCTGTATTCAGATTAGTCATTACAGCACTATCTTTATTCAGCGTATTAGCTATCTGCTGCACCCCGTTAAGTAATGCAACCGAACCCTGCACTTTTAAAAGCGTTTTGTTTAGGTCTTCATTCTCTGCACCGAATAAAGCTGCTGCTCCCTGTGCTGCCGCGAACCCTCCTGCTATGCCTTGCGCTACCCCTACAACTGTATCTAACTTTCGCGTATCAGAAGCTAAATTCTTAACTCGTTGATTTAAGTCGCCGATTTTATCCTGTACTTCACCCGCCTCTTTCGCTATTTTATTAAACGCTTCACTACCCTCTTCAAGTCCTGCAAGTTCCTGTTTTAAAGATTTTAGTTTAGCCTTTAAACTTTGGGTATTCTTTTCAGCCTCGCCCGTTTTTATATTGAGGTCTATTGCTACTTCTTCTGCCATGTCTTAAAAAGGTTTATCAATCACTTGGTAAATAATTTTGTAATAATACGTTCCGTTGCCAACTGCTGCGTCCGCTGCTGAATAAAGTTCTAAACCCTCTCCTACTGCTACTTTTGCATTTATATCAATCGCCTGAAAATAATAATCTGTTGCAGAATTAATAATTGCCTTGTCAATATCAACGGCTACAAATCCGCCCGTGTATCTTAGCTTTATATTGTTAGCGAAATTAAAAGGAGTTCCGCCCGCATCCAAACAAAACAAAAGTTCTTTAACTAAAATTATCTTATTAGCCTGTGCGGTTAATTCACTAATCGCATTCGGAAATGAATTAAGTAATTTGTTATTTGAATAAGCCCATCCCGTTGTCCTTAATATCGGTTCGTCTGTAAATCTTTCAACTCCGTTAATGTATAGCGTGTCGCTTGTTGTTATTGTTTGTGAGTTGGTATGTAACAATGTAACGTTTTCAATCCCTGCATTTATAGTATTTCTATCGCCCTGAATGAACAATGACTTAGCCCCGAAACCTACATTGTTTCCATAGCCGTGAATTACTACACCACTCGCTCCGTCCTGCACGATATTATCTTCGCCCGTGATTACTACCCCTGACGAATTACGCCCGTGAACTCTATTGTTCCGTCCGCTTATCCATGTCGATAGCCCGCCACCTGCATAGTTCTTTTCCCCTGTAATTACTGTTGATGACGGACGGGCTACCACATTGCCGTCTATAAACGTACCCATATCAATTACAGGTGCATTTTCACGCGAATTAATCACAATGTCAATACCTCCGTTCATTATTTCGGAGTTACTAACGAAAGTAGATGTGTCTTTAATCTTTATAAACTCACACTTGGTTAGATTAGGTTTAACCGGATTATAGTCGTAAATCTTATTCAGCCTTAAAGCGTGACTGCCTACTCTGTAAATCTTGCGAAAGTCAAGGTTAAGAATATCAACAGGGGTAAGCCAGAAGTAACCCGTTACTAACTTACTATCTCTATCTGTAATCTCAGAAATCATTTGAGAATAGTAGATGTTGTAAAGGTTATTATCCGTGTAAGTTAGTGAACTGATATACTGATTAACTCCGTAGTAAACCTTTTGCGGAATGCCAAATGATAAATCTATTGTTGGTGTTTGCGGATCATCTAAATGTCCTGCGTAGGGGTATTGTGTTTTAAAGTCGCTACCAGAAGAAGTTAGAAAATTCCAATCCTCACAATTAGTTAATCCTTTCCAATATAGTATTCTTGGCTGCGCTCCAAAGATTTCTATGCTTGGCGGGTTTCCGGTAGCCGCAAATATTGCAGGGATTATCCTGTCATTATCATAAGAACCAACTAAAGGAGTAGGCGCAAATATAGGCTCAATCTTATATTCACCACTTACAAAGTCGTTTTCTATGTTAGCTAAATAACTACCGTAGTTCCTTTCATATGCTTGTTTATAATCTTTATTGTAGTAGTCAGTATCATCTTTATATTGACAAATAAGCCGCTTAAAGTTTAGTAAAGCCATAGGCTCAATCTCTAAATCTTTTTCGGTTGCTAACTTGCCAGACCAATCTACTTGAGTAGAATTATAATAGGTGTCGCGAGGCTCAATATTCAAAAGCGTTTCATCATCTTTGTCAGGCTCAAGGTAAAGGTTAAACATCTTAACAATACCCATTAAAAAATCCTTTTGAAGTATGTCCGGCAAATTATCTGAAACTACTAATGTATCACCTTCTAAAACCCCTGTAAATGAAAAGCTGTTACGGAAAAATATATTACTCATTTCCCATTCAACGCTTGTTATTTCAGCACCTACGCTTCCGCTACTTACACAGGTAAATCTTAAATACAAGTCATCCCCACTATTCACATCAACCATTTGAGCGAAGAAACTATTATCTTGAGTAATTCCGAACTGGTCGGTAGTTATGTAATAAGTTCCTGCTGCATTTGGGGCATTCCAAAAGTATGTTCCGCTTGCACCCTGTATAGGTGTTAAAGTGCCGTTCCTATCCCTTATTAAATCTACATAAATTTCAAGAGTTAAATTATTTGAAGCTACTGTTGCATTCTTTACTACTTTAACCTGACCATCAAAAGTAAGCGAGTAGTCCATCTGTGATGAATACAGTGGCGAGTGTTTATAGGTTGCTGTATTAAAACTTGCATCATTGTCAAAATAACTACCACTACTATCATTGTTTATTGGTATAATATTTTGAACAGTAGCCCCGTCCGTAGTTCCTAATGCCTGAGTATAGGTAGATGTGCGACCTACATTTATTAATCTACCGTTTACAGTTGTGCCGTCAATATGAAGCCTTGCCTCGCTGCTTGGTATTATTAACCGCTTAAATAAATCAGATGTAAGAAAGTTTGAAGAATAGGTATACCCTGCCTCTGAAAATATTTTATCTAATATAGTTTTAGCAAATACACCGGGTTTCCAATCGTAAACATCCCACTCCTGTAAATTAGTATGCGTGCCATAATTAATCATTGGGTAAGCATAACCAACACCCAAAGTTGGCGACCATGAAGAAACAATATTAGCTTTATTGTAAATATGGTCATATGCTGACAAGTCTAAATTCCTAAGTCTATTATTTCCTAAGTCTTGAAACAAGTCAGCCAAATTCCCAATCAAATTACAATCGTATGTTACCTGTCCCCCTAACAAATAATTAACCTGCCTTAACTTTAAAGCCCCTTTGAACTGAGTTACACCGTCAACACTTAGAACTGTTCGCGCTTTTAGATTAGGGTTGAATGTCTGAGTTACTACATCGACCTCAAACATATTCTCAAAGAATAGATTGTTGGCTTTCGTTCCTGGTAGTGTTAAGGTCTTACTGAATGAAGCATTACGCTTGTCAGGCTCGCGGATATCGGCAATAGAAAAAGTAAGTGTTGTTGAAAACTCACCTAAATCTAAATCAACACCATTGGAATATAATCTTACCATCTTTGTCTTACGTCCTTAGTTGTTTCTAATTCAATTTCCAAGTTGAA
>Ga0208424_1000103_pt1 | contig 10169 bp, 10 predicted proteins | sample DEB3_08_DNA_2_FD_184521 | JGI IMG/M metagenome (GOLD analysis project Ga0208424, IMG submission 184521) | Aqueous microbial communities from the Delaware River and Bay under freshwater to marine salinity gradient to study organic matter... | ecosystem: Environmental > Aquatic > Marine > Coastal ... | reverse complement strand
CCTAAATGCTGTATGATATTTTTTTATGGTGTAATATGCTTTTTAAAAAGACCCGAAATCGGTCGAAAAATATGTTTTTTATCCTACCAATTTTAAACGATGTTCCCACGCCCCAGAACTATACAGTTGTGGTATACTAAACTCACAAGTATAAGCACATAGAGGGCAACGCATGGCACTGATAACAAGCACAATAACGTACTACAGGAGCACATACTACACGATAGAGGTGGAGGTGACGCCACCAGACCCGCTGACGGCGACGACGGCACTGTTCACGGTAAAGAGTGATAAGTTTGACAGCGACAGCACTGACACGACAGCACTGGTTAAGAAGACGGTCAGCCTGAGTGACAATAAGGGGACTATCGTGATAGAGGAGAGTGACATAGCCGACAGTGTTGCCCCTGGTACGTTGTACTACAGCGTACACACCGTGCTGAGTGACGGGAACGCGTACCCGTTTGCGAGTGGTAAGTTCGTGCTGAAGGCGACAACAACTAACAGGGAGAGCTAGGGGTATGGCTGACACGACTATAACAGGGACGATATCGACAGGTCTCACGTTACACGGCACGCTCGGTGCGTCACAGGACACCCCGACTGGTACGGTTGTCACTGGCAGTAGTATCGACGGGCAGATGGTGGGTGGTCCGAAGGGTGAGGCTGCGACGGTAACTGTCGGTACTGTCACTACAGGTGCTCCGTCATCGGTAACTAACTCAGGCTCTAGCTCGGCTGCCGTACTGGACTTTGTGCTGGAGCAGGGTGCGACTGGTGATACTGGACCAGCGAACACGCTGGCTATCGGTACGGTCACTAGTGGTCCGACAGCTGACGCCACCATAACTGGCACAGCCCCGAACCAGACGCTGAGTCTGACGCTGCCGAAAGGTGATACTGGTGATACCGGTGCTACAGGTGCGACTGGACCGAAGGGCGATACAGGCTCGCAAGGTCCACAAGGTCCACAAGGTATTCAAGGCCCACAAGGTGCAACTGGCCCGAAAGGTGACACTGGTCCGCAAGGTCCACAAGGTAATGTCGGTGCTACCGGGCCACAGGGCATACAGGGCCCAATTGGTGCGACAGGGGCGACAGGACCTCAAGGCGACACCGGACCACAAGGCGTCGTAGATTATAATAAAGTTATAGCTATGGCAGTAGCACTATAGGAGGCGTATGAAGAAGCTAATAATAAACTATACATTCACACCAGCTGACGGCACAGTGAGGTTCAACGAGCTTGCGAGCATAAACCACTCAGGGCTATTGCTGATAACAAACGTCGCTACAGGTGAGATTATCTACAACTTCGCAGACCCTGCCTCTGGTGGTACTGTCGCAGGCAATGTCGTAACCCTCGAAAAAGACACCACTGCTATGAGTGATACGGACGCTCTACAGATATTCTACGATGACGGCTCGGCAGTTCAGGACACGGATATGCTAGTAGCGTTGCGACTAATACTCCACGCTATCCAGAGACCAGTCAATATCGACACGACGCAGAACCGTACAAGACAGACTACAACTATAGAGAGTGGTACAGTATCGACTGTGACTAACCTGACTAACATCGGCACAATACAGGCTGATGCGTATTATAGGAATATGTCGCAGAATACATGGGCAAATATAACTAGACGAACAATATCATAAGGAGGCAATATGGCTAATAATTTTAAACGTGGAATAGACAGACAATCTTGGATACAGGTATCACCATCACCTAACGCTCACGCATCTGGGCAGGGTATGGCAGTGGACCTTCGCAGTGATATATCACGCAATCCGTTCATCTACCAGCTAGTATCGGCTACCGTACTCAACCGTTACAACATCATCACTAAGAGCTGGAATTTCGTAGGCTCACCAGCTCTAATCGGTACATACGGCACTGGTGCTGGGGCAGTCTTCGCACCATCGCTAGGTATAACAGGCTCTATCGGCTCAGGCTCTAGCACTACATCGGTGGTTACTACTACCACTCTAGGATCACCAGTCGCACCGAATATGCTAGCCAACCGTGGAGGCTCAGGTGAGTATGGCTTCAAGGTGCGTATCGTAAGCCCATCACAAGGTAAGACAGAGGAACGCTGGATAGTAGCCAACTCAGGTGGTGCTACACCTACGCTTGTACTCAACACCCCTCTAAGCTTTACACCAGCCTCTGGTGATAGCTACGAGATGATGGCAGGGCGTCTGTTTATGATGGGTGCTGGTACTCTGGGTGCTGGTTCTTGGAAATCTTGGGAGCTGTCGACAAACTACCTAGAGACTAAATCTCAGGTGAACTTGCCAGCGACAATCTCGACAGACTTCTCAGGTATAGCACTAGACGAGCAGTACACCCCGTATAATCGTGAGCCAGGTGAGGGCTTTGTAGTCGGTGCTACAGTCGTAGACGGCAAGAAGTGTCTACAGGCTACAGCAGCAGCAGCTAGCACTATAACAGGACAGGCTTCAGCAGGAGACGCTGACGTACTAGCCGATGAATATCGCAACTTCCAGATACGTATCGTAGAGGATACCACCAACAAGACGGCAGTCGGACAGCGACGTGTTATAGCTAGCCATACAGCTGGTGCTAGCCCTGTTTACACGCTCGGCTCAGCTTGGACTGTAACCCCTAGCTCAAGTGCTAAGTTCGTCATCGAGTATCCGAACCTAATCATCGTGCGTACCTCTGGTGTACCACAACAGTATGTCTACAACTACGGCACAGGCTCGGTAACTAACGGTACGAATACCATCGCAGCCAATGCTTGGCACACTACCTATTTCGCCCCAGCCCCAGCAGCACACGGAGCAGGTGTGATTACATTCCCGTCTTTTGGTATAGAGGTAGACCCTAACAAATATGCTAGACATTCATACAATTACTGCTTCAGAGGTGGTAACACCACCCTAGACTTGTTCGACATCGCAGGTGGTACAACAGGGGCATGGACAGCTGACATCGTATATGACGGTAAAGGCATGGTAGGACCTTGGACAGGTTCGACTGCTAAGTACGCACCAGCTAGTAACGAGGGACGCTTCGGGTACATTAACGCCTACGCAGCTAACGCCATTAACCAGATATATCGCTTTGACGTTAAAAACAGGGTTCTAATGCCGTTCACATCTACAGACTGGGTACAGACCGGTACAGCCTCAGTCGGCGACAGGCTAGCGACTATCGCAATCCTAGACGGTAGCGACAAGTACACTATGGTATTCCTAATGAGCCACAACTCGGCAATCTCACAAGAGATAATCGTACAGACGTAACCCTAGTCTAGCGTCCAACTTATGCTAAAAATGCTACATGTAGCGTAGATAACTTGATGTCATATATGCTAGTATTAGGGTATGGCAAATAAACTAGCACACTACAAAGACCCTGAGTTCATAGCGTTTATGCGTGAGTGGTTTCAGTATGAGTTCGCAGGCGATTTTCACAAGCCGAACCAAGCTGTACACTCAGTTGAGGTCTACCAGAGGTATCATGAGTACACCACGAAGGAGAAGTTCTACGACAAGCGTGTTGACTACGCTAGGTTTGTTAAATGTCTGCGAGCGTCAGGTATAATCGACATAGGAGGACGGTGGCATATGGTAGATGACCCGTCGATACTGAGTAAAAAGAGCATACACAGGCTAACAGCAGAACAGCACTAATGTAACTAGCTAACATAAGGGTATAAGGGGTAAAATAGGGTATGGCAAGCAATAAAAATGTGGAGCGTTTGGAGCGTATACAGTTACTGCTCAAAAGCTCTAAGTGGAGTTTCATCAAGTTCAACCACCAGACGATGTACCGTAGCGAGAGTGGCTACAAAGTGCTGACTCGTGAGGATATGATACCGATTTACTGGGAGGAGTTTCCTGGTGGCTCGATATCACAGATAGGCGAGTCGCAGGAGATTATCTCAGGGCTGGTCCGACCTCATCCAGACCCTCGTGTAGGCGACTACATTGCGACGGCTGTTAACACTGCCGACCCTCGTGTATGGGACACGAAGAACGCTAGGTGGCTAACACCTAAAGAAGCACCGTTAGACTGGGTGTACCAGACTGATATCGTGCCGAACAGCGACACCGAGCCTGTTAAGAAGTGGCTACTAGAATTAGCTGACGGTGATGAGGACCTGGCGTATGACTACATACAGTCGATAGCTCCGATTATGCTACAGAATAAGCCTGCTGGTGTTGTCTGGTTTGTCGGCTCTGGCTCAAACGGCAAGTCCAGCCTGCTCAAGGTGGTCCATAGGCTATTTAGTCGGTATTTGGTGAGTATGACCACAGCAGCCCTAGAGGACGGTCGTGATACGCCACGTCTGAACGGTATGCTCGGTAATATATGCCTAGAGGCGTCTGAGGCTCGTGTAGAGGACAGTGAGCGTTATAAGGCTCTTGGTACGCACGAGAGGTTCTCAGTCCACAAGTTCCACTCACAGGAGACCATAGACGTGTTCCCGAACTGCCACACGATATTCAACAGCAATAACATACCGACCTTCCGTGATAAGACTAAAGGCTCTAAGCGTCGCACCCTCGTTGTACCGTTTAACGCTACCTTCGCTGACGACCCGAACTACGATGCCAAGCTAATGACACCTAAGTTCCTCGGTGCGTTCTTACAGCTACTTAGTGAGGCTGCCACCGAAATACACGCTCGTGGCGTTAAGTATAAGTGGTCTGAAGCTACACTCGTCGCTAAGGGCGAGTATGACGACAGCGTGAATAGTGCTGAGGCGTATGTGAAGTATATGATAGAGGCTAAGATAGTGGCGTTCAAGGGCTACCGACACCTGCTTATATCCTACGAGAACTACTGCTCTGCTAACGGTCTAGAGCCACTACGTGTCGGACAGCTGAAGCGTTCTGTGTGTGAGGCGTTACCTGTATGGCAACGCTGGGTAGTGCTAGAGAACGGTAAACGGTTCAGGTGCTACACCACTACTGACGACTTCGAGGGCGTCCACTGGTGGGACGATGGTGTGGCGACTAGACACGACTTAAAGCCCGAGATGGCTCAGGCAGAATTGGGGGATTGGTAGTATGACACGTAAGTCCCTATCTGAATACTTCGCTGAAATCGTAGAGCTGAGCTGGAGGGAGTATCTGGCTCAGGAGCGTTCACCCGACGTTACCTCACGCCAAGCCCTATTATTCGCTATTGTCCGTGCCTGCGTGGAGGGTAAGTTGGGTGCGATACAGACCAGCCTAGATAGGCTCGATGGTCCTGTGGCTCGCAACATCAAGACTATACTACCGAAGTTCTACACCGAGTTCCCTTACGCTAAATCAGTCGCAGTTGCGAGTTCCGTTGATGACGGCATGCCCACCCTTCCGTCATCTACCGAGCCCGAAACTCAGACAATCTCGTCAACTCCACAAAATCCACCGTCTGATAACGGGCTCGACCCAGAACCACTAGTGCCAGAGGAGCTGCCAACAGGCAAGCTACGCCCAGTAATTGATAAGATGATGGACTCACCACAGAACATCCCTGAGAGCATATTAAAAGCTACTCAGGCTTGCGATAAGTACGACTACTCACTCGGAAACCCAACTGTAAAGTCAGCCATAGTCGCAGGTCTGATTAATCTCGCTCACAACGGCAAGATGTCAGCCATAGACGAGATACTGAACCAGCTAGACGGTAAGGTCGCAGAGGTCTACCACTTACTCGGTGATGACGTAGTTACCACCAGCTACGCCCTAGAAGCTCCAGCAGGTGCTACTAAGGACGAGAACGGCGTGTATCGTATCGAGAATAAGTCTATGGGTGCGTTGTGGATACCACGCCTGGAGAAGGATAACAAGCGAGGTGGACGCTAGTGGACTATGTTCTGTCCAATACACAGAGCTGTGGTGGTAAACTGTCTTACGGCTCGCAACGAGAGGCTGCCGAGGGCGATAGACGTAATCTCAGGGCAGTTAAGAATAAGCGTGAGAAGCTAGAAGCTTACAGGTGTCTGAGCTGTCGACAGTGGCACTTAGGACACCCAGCAAGAAAGAATAAGGTGAATAATGGCACGAGAAAAAGATATCCAGTCCGATATAATGGACTACCTGACGAGTATTAACGCTAGTGTTACCAAATACAACGTCAACGGATTTGGCCGCAAGGGCGAGCCTGACCTGTTCGCAAGTGTTATACATTCTGGCTATAAGTACCCGATAGCACTGTATATTGAGGTAAAAGACCCTGACGGCGAGGAAAGCACCATACAGCGCATTAAGCGTGAGAGGCGTACCGAAGCAGGACATCTAAGTATCGTTGCCGACAGCGTGTCGGTTGTTCGTGATTTTATAAATAGTTTGTAGGCACTAGCACTTAGGTGGTATACTGTCAATGTATGAAGTATGTTATATACAGAAATGATAAAGTAACGATGACGGAAGTCAGGGGGTAGGTCATTATGTTTCCTATAAAGAACACCAATAACTATGGTAATGAGATTGTGAACGGCGCTTTCAACTCTTGGAAAGCCCCAACATCAGCAGCTAGCCCTGCCAAGACACAATCTGATGGTGGTGGCAATAGTATAATTGATGGAGCATTAGGGCTTATCGGTAGTGCTGCTACTGGTGGGCAGAACCTATTAGCTAACTTGTTAGCGCAGGGCAGAGCAGAGGGGCAGGGTAGTGGTCAGGGTTACGGTGCTGGTAGCACTGTTTCTCGTGGTCCTTCTCAGGCTGAACTTAACTCTGTACTATCTAATCTCGGCACTCTAGACCAGACCCTTGCTAACCGTAACCAGACTGCTCAAGACACCTATAACCAGGCAATCAAATCTTACGATGACACTTTCGCACTAGACCGACAAGCTCGTGATAAAGCGGTTATGCAGAACGAACAGTCTAACACTGACGCTCGTCAGGCTGCTATGGTACAGGCTGCTGTTGGTGGTCGTGGGCTACACTCAGTCTTAGCGTCTATGGGTGCTCTAGGTGGCACAGGTCTTCAGCTAGCAGACCAGGCTGTAGCACGTGAGGCTAATATCGATATCGGTAATGCTGATAAGAACTTCCAGACTAACGCCAGTAACTTAACCGATACTTGGGCCAGAGCCAAGGACGAAGATAGAAAGCGTCGTGCTGAGGCCGACACTGCCCTAGCTAACACCAAGACCAATAACGCTGCTGATATAGCCTCTAGCCGTCAGAGTATGTATAACCAGCTGGCTGGTATGTACGACCGTGGTACATCAGAAGCTAATAGCTACCTAGCTAAAGCGTCTGCTTTATCCCCACAAATCGCAGCAGGTTCACGGCAGGCTGTAACGCCATACGCCAAATCACAGCAACTATTCGCACCTGGACAGTTACAAGAGTATCTAGGTGGTGTGCGAGACCTCTCAGTAGGTGCTAGTGCCGCTCCAAGTGGGCAGAGTGGTTCTCCTATCAACTCACCACTATTCGGACAATCAGAAGACAAGCGACGACAAATAGGCGTAGCATAGGAGGCTAAATGGACTTCTTCAAGGGCGTAGGAAACTTCTTCGGTGGACTCTTTGGTGGCAACAAAGACGATGAGGAGCGTAAGCGACAACAGCAACAGCAGGCTCAACGTCAGGCTCAGCAACAAGCTCAACAGAACCAGCAACGAAGTCAGCCACAAACTGGCTTTACTCCTAGCGCCCCAACGCTCCAGCCTTTTACACCACAGAACAATATACCGAACAGGCAGAACCAGTCGAACGATGCTCTGAACCCATTGATATTCAATAAACCACAGCAGCCTAAACCACGGCCAGTACCAGAAAGCATAACTAATAAGATATCTGGCTACCATGTTATGTCGCCAGCGACGCAACGCCAAGCTGTAATTGACTCGCCCGAGGCTAGGTTAGATAAGCTAAATAAGAATATCGAACAGCGTAAGAGGAACCAAGAGGGTATTAAGGAGTTCACCTCAACTCTCGGGAGTATCCCAGTAGTTAGCACAGGGGCTAACGCCTCTACCTGGCTAACGTCGCTAGCTGGCAATCTCACTGGTAATAAAGACTGGCAGGAGAGGGCTGACAATACCCGTAATATGATAAATATTGGTATGACTGACCAAGAGCTTAGAAGACTACCAGACGCTCAAGAGGGTAAACTCCGTAATGTCAGTAATGTTGCTTCAGGACTTAGCCTATTAGACGTAGCTGGTATTACCTCTGTCGCTAAAGCACCGATTATCGGTGGTGCGAAGGAAGCTGTTAAAAAAGGTCTTACGAGTGAAGCTGGTAAGAGTATCCTAAAGAAAACTGCTAAAGAAACAGGTAAGCAGTATGGTAAACACATAGCCATTGGTGCTGGTGTTGGCGGTGTCGCTGACCCTGCTCTACAGGCGTATATAAACGATGGTAAGGTTGACTGGTCGTCAGTACCCAGCTCTATGCTGCAGAGTGGTCTGTGGGCAGCTGCTATCCCAGAGTTTGCTGGTAAATCCCGACTTACTAATAAAATGCGAGCTGGTGGCAGATTAGTACACGAAGTTGATCCTAACGCCCCAGCCATACGAGAAAACTCCCCTATCACCCCAGCAGGTGAAAACCCTGCCCAGAAACCGTCTGGCATATCTAGCCCTAACCGTCCAGAGGGCATGAACAAAGCACAGAACTTCCCAACTAAGACTGAGCCACAGCCAGCCGTAACACAGCCAGTGCCACGCCCTGAACCACAGCCAGTCCAGCCACGACCTGAACCAGCCTACCAGACCCCACCACAGACGCTACAGGACGCTATAGGCGAGCCTAACGCTCAACTAGCCCCACCACGCCCTGTAGAGCCTGTAACAGCTCCAGAAAGTCCCCTACAGCCTATACAGCGACAACTAGACGAGCAGATGCTCGAACCACCACGCCCAGAAGTAGTTACCCCACCACGGGTCGTAGAAACCCCAGCACAGGTACAGGCGCGACAGGTACAGGAGTTAAACGCCACACAGCCGAGACTAACACCAGAACAGGTGGCTGATATTAACGCCCAGAAAGCACTAGCCGACGCACCGACTGAGGCGATGGCTAGGGAGGCACAACAGCCTACAGGTGTTCGCAACCGTAAGGCTGGTCTTGATGGCACTGAGGATTACGACACAGCCCTAAGTAAGCTCGATGACGCCGTTGAGAATGGTCGGATAAGTTACGCCGAGGCTGGCAGGCTAGAGGACGAGCTGTTTAACGGCGCTAATAAGCGTGGTGAGGCTATGGCTCAGAAAGCTGGTAGCGGCATAGAAGACCCAGAGGTTAAGAAGGACTATGATTTTGTATCTCAGAGTAAGCATTTTAGCGATAATGACAACATTGTTAAGACTCTGTCTGAGTTGGGGGACAACAGTACCCCTATGTACAAGGCTCTTGACCTTCTTCGTATGGAACGGGGCATAGGCAGTGTGTCTGACGAGTTAAAACCTGCGTCCTCTCGACTAGAAGCCAAAGCTCTCCGAGAAAAGTCTGAAAGGACAGCTAAGTCTGTTTCCGATAACAAGGACAATATTATGCTCGCTCGTGCATATCGAAGCCACCGCAGACAGAATAGTTTTACAGCAATAGGCGCTGATGGTGATAGCTACTCAGTAACTGCCCAAGTACCTAAGAATATAAAGAGTATAGGCGGTCTAGTCGAACACCTGTATAAGAACGGACATACTAACGAGGCGAATAGGATATCAAAAGCACTTCGAGAGATGTCTGATAGGACTGTGCTACGCAACCAAGCCCACGCAGGAGCAAAAGCACCAGCACCAGAGCCTGCCCCTAAACCGCAAGTAGGTAAGACAGAGCCACATCTCAAGGCAGATGATATTGGTAGCGTGTTCGATGACCCGAAAGTACAAGAAGCTACTAACACTACCAACGGTGCATTGAAGGTGTTTGGCGATTTGCGAAAAGAGTATAAAGGTGATGCTGACTTTATGGATAAGGTCGTTTACGAGAACGTCGAGAATCAAGGTAGGCTCGGTGAAATTGCTCGTGCAATCGCTCGAGCAGATGCTACCGAAGTTGGTAGAGGGTACTCTATATCAGAGATGTTAGATGACTACTTAAAGCCCCTTGACACACCAGCGGTCGCTAAATACAATCTCAAAGTATCTCATCTTGACGACCTTAAAGGGGAGCTGCGAAAACTGGCTAAGGACACTGGGCAGCCTGAGCTTTATAAAAAAGCTATGCGCGCTATCGCTG
>Ga0208424_1000101_pt1 | contig 10269 bp, 9 predicted proteins | sample DEB3_08_DNA_2_FD_184521 | JGI IMG/M metagenome (GOLD analysis project Ga0208424, IMG submission 184521) | Aqueous microbial communities from the Delaware River and Bay under freshwater to marine salinity gradient to study organic matter... | ecosystem: Environmental > Aquatic > Marine > Coastal ... | reverse complement strand
ATGCGAATGCTTGGTCAGACCATAGGCGCAACCCGTATGCCTTCCACGCTTCCCATCGGCTCTGGTAACAGCGATTCTGGCTATGGCTGGACATGGAATTTTTATCCCGACAGCGAAGAATCCATCCTAGCTGAAACAATCGGAACGATTGCATTGGAGAATCAGACAAATGGTTGATCGAGCCTATGGTGTAAAGCAGAGCGACTTCACGGCCCAGACCAGTATCTTGTCAGGCTCTTACCTTGGCTTCTTTGCCAATGGTTACAATTACAAAATCTCCTACGACAACTTCCTCGGCGGCCTTGGTGTCACGGGGACGATTGCTCAGGATGGTGCTGTATCAGGCACTCCGATTCTGGACATTCAAGGGACTGACAATTTCATCCGAAACATCGAGGATGGCGCGGGTATTGTCACCAACGTATCCCCTGATAACGGCATCGAGATCGCTCACAACTTCTCGGTCAACACGACTGGCGAACCTTTGATGCAGAACGTTGCGGCGGCCAGCCCTACGTTTGTTTCATTGGTCGGCGGGACGGGGATTGCTGTCGCCACAAGTGGTCAGACGATTGAAATATCCTCGACTGAGGCAGCAACCTACGCCTCTGTCTCTGTCGAGGGCAATGCCACAACGACAACGATTAGTTCAACTGCCACTCCGGTCAAGGCTGTGGCGACATTTGTTGTGGGAGATGTGTCAGCAGGATTTACAGCCAGCACCAATGGCCGGATCACTTTTACAGGCCAGACCAGCAGACACATTGTCAACGCTATCGTCACGCTTGATGTGTCATCCGGCAGCAATCATAAGCTCTCAGTCTACATCGCTAAAAACGGCACCGTAGCGTCCACAAAGATGACCGACACGGTATCTGCTGGCGCACCGCGAGCAATTGCCACGTTTTTCAGCGGCACCCTAAACCAGAATGACTATTTGGAAATTTTCGTTCGCAACGAGTCTACAACTGACAGCGTGATTGCCGTGAACGCTGTATTGAGCGTCCTCTGATGCCTGTATCTCAACTGCCGATTACAAATGGATTCTATGTATCCAATTCCTTGCCGATCTCGGCGCAGGAATGCACGAATTGGTATGTTGTTGTTGAGGGCGCTCCGGCGCTGGCTCAAGAGACTCTTAGAGGCACTCCGGGCATTGAGCAAGTAGAGACCAGCGGTGTTGTGCTGCAAGCAAACAGGGGCGCTCATACAATGGCTGGCGTCCCCTATTTTGTGAACGGGGGCAAACTTTACCGGCTGGATCAAACAGCGACAATCCCTGCTGAGGCTTATGACCTAGTTGAGTTGGGAACTATCGCTGGGACTGCGCGAGTATCAATGGCTGATAACGGCACTCAATTGATGGTTCTTGTGCCTGGTGGCAATGGGTATATCTATAACCACGTTACCGACACTTTCTCCCAGATCACAGACCTCGACTTCGATGCCAACGGCAACCCTCAGTTTGTGGTGTTCGTGGATGGCTACTTTGTCTGTTCGACGGATACTAAGAAATTCATCGTATCAGCTATAAACGATGGCCTAAGCTGGAATGCCCTCGACTATGGTACGGCAGAATCCGATCCCGATGTGATCGTGGCTCCCATCGTGTTTAAGAATCAGTTGTTTATCTCAGGGAGCCAGACCTTTGAGGCTTTCCAGAATATCGGCGGGTCAGACTTCCCTTTCCAGCGAACCGGCTTGTTTTTGGATAAAGGCGTTTTCGCTCCCTACTCGCTAATCACAACCCAAGACACCTTCATGTGGGTCGGTGGCGGGATCAATGAATCTCCGTCTATCTGGGCTTTTGCTGGCAACTCCACGCAGAAAATATCCTCGGTGGCGATAGACTTTATTCTCAAGTCTCTGACCAATGACCAACTGGCGAATATCTATTCATGGGCCTACAGCCAGAATGGCGCGTATTTCGTTGCGTTTGCACTGCCTAACTCGACGCTGGTTTATGACCACGCCTCAAAGCGATGGCACGAGCGAAAGTCCTACTATGACAACCAGCTTTTCGGGTATCGCATTTCTGGTATGACGCAAGCCTATAACCACGTTTTCTGCGGCGATCAGATTGACGGGCGAATTGGCAAGATCAACCCCGATCTGTTTACAGAGTACGGAAACAACATCATCCGCACCGTTGCGACACAGCCTTTTCAAAACAATATGCAGTCAATCTTCGTGCCGTCGATTGAACTCACAGTGGAATCAGGCGTAGGCAATACTGATTCGGTTGATCCGGTGATTGCGATGGATAGAAGCAACGACGGTAAAACGTGGTCGGATCAAAGACTGAGGAAGATCGGCAAGGTCGGTGAATATAATCGTCGCGCTATCTGGAGACGCAATGGCAGAGCGAGTCGTTTTGAAGTGTTCCGATTCACGCTTAGCGATCCGGTCAAGCCAGTGATTATCCAATTGACCGCCGACATTATCCCTGGTGCCAAATGAGTACAACACCACGCCTGAATGCGGCACAACCGATCATCGAGGCCAATGGCACGATGACTCAAGTCTTTAGGACTTGGACGCTTGATGCCTCTTTGAGTATTCCTATCATCGGAACAGGAAGCCCAGAAGGTGTTGTTACTGCAAGGCAGTACAGTCTTTATATTGATTCCACTGGCGCGGCTGGCTCGATTGAATACCGAAAAATGCTTCCAGACATTGGCGGGGATGTGACTCAGGGATGGAAATTAGTGTAAGAGATGCAAGCGATGCAGAGGCATTGGAGATTCTGAACGAGCCTTCCGTCAGAAGATTGATTCAGTTTGACCCGATTGGCATCCATCCTGAGTGGGCAATCCTGATGATGGATGAAAAGCTGCTGGTGCTGGTGCAGGTCAACGATGACGATATAGAGATTCACGTTGCTTGCCGTTATCGAGATCGCGGGTCAATACGCGAGACGATGAAAAAAGGCATTGAATGGTTTGTTTCAAAAGGCTTCAAAATTATTTGGACAACGGCCCCTGATTCGAGAAAAGGGTTAGTTAAACTGCTAGAATCACTGCAATTCCGAAAGTTCGGAGAGAGGTGGGTGTATGGGTATTGAGACCGCAGTATTGAGCGCTGCAATCGGCGGCGGGGCATCTCTGGCTGGTGGCGCATTGGATCGCCGCGAGGCCAGAAATGCTACTCGTAAAGCCAATGAGCTTGAAACGCAGCGAATCAACCAGGCCATGACGATGCTTGCTCCGGGCTACCAAAATGCCCAGAACATGCGAGACCAAGCAATGCAGCGCGGGATGCAGATGCGTCAGCAGGGTATGCAGCAGGGGCTTGATCTGGTTGGGCGGCTGTATAGCCCCGTTGCTGGAATGACGCAACAAGGGTACATGGATGCCCAACGTGCCTTGCTTGCCGGTCTTCCATTGCAGCGTGCGGCGATCATGGGAACGCCTATTGATTACAGCCGCTTGCAGCCATCACGGACACAATACGATCCTCAATTGCTTGCTGGCTTGTTCGCCGGCCAAGAACTTCCACGCGGCGGGATGTAGGAGTAAACAAAGATGGCTGTCAGCGATCAAGAGATTAGAGACTTTTTTGCAGCCAATCCTGATGCGACTGCCGAACAAGTCTATCAGGGGATGGTGCAATATAACGTCAGTCCTGAGCAGCTTTCTCGCGCAACGGGGATTGATATTAACCGTGTCCGACAAGAGTTCCTGAATCAGTCAGTTGCTCAGTCTACTGCTGGCAATGTTCCAGACGAGGCGATTAGAAACTTTTTCGCCGTGAATCCTAATGCCAGCGAAGAACAAGTCTATCAAGCCATGCAGCAATTTGGCGTGAGACCTGAACAGCTTGCTCGCGCCACTGGGCTTGATCCTGCTAGGGTGAATCGTCAATTCGGCTATCAGCAGGCTTTGGCAGGCGTGACTCCGGGTAATGCCACGGACGAAGCAATTCGCGCTTATATGGCCTATAACCCTAATATTGATCCATCCATCCTTCGCGCAAAGATGAATGAATTCGGGGTAACGCCTGAGCAATTTGCTCGCGCTATGGGCCAGACTTATCAGCAGACTACGGCGCAGAATATCCCTACCGGCCAAGCTGGCTTTGAACAGTCCATGCAAGAAGGATTGGATCAAGTCACTCAAACGCTCAGAGGAGCGCAAACAGAGGCTAGAGCCGCGCTTGAACCAGCCATGGAGGAAGTGGCTCGCCTGTACAATCTGAATATTGATGACCTCAGACAAGCAGGCACACAAGCCAGAGGCGACATTGAGCGCACCTTTGGCTCTGCTGGTCAGATGATCCAGCCCTATCAGCAGGCTGGTACAACGGCGCTTCAGCAGGAATTGGCCTTGTCTGGCGCTTTTGGGCGGGATGCTTTCAATCAAGCGTATCAAGAAAGCCCCTATATCCAATTCCTGAGAGAGCAAGGCGAGCGTTCCACATTGGCTGGCGCTGCTGCTACTGGTGGCCTTGGTGGTGGACGAGTACAGCAGGAGCTTGTTCGCTTCGGTCAAGGGCTGGCATCACAGGGCTTGCAGCAGCAGATTCAAAACCTTCGTTCATTGTCTGGGCAGGGGCTTCAGGCGGCTGGCACTGGTGCTGGAATCCAAACCAGCATGGGTACTAACCTTGCAAGCCTTGGAATGAACACGGCTCAAAATATCTCAGGCCAGCGAGGCGCATTGGCTGGAGAGCGTAGCCAATACGGCACAAATTTGGCGAATCTCGCCACTTCCACTGGTACAAATATCGCAAACGTACAAGGCACAGCGGCTCAGAATATAGCCCAGCAACGTGCGAGGGCTGGTGAGCTTCTGGCGGCTCAGATTGGTGGAGCTACAGCAGGGCTGGAGGGTTACGCTCTAAACCAAGGCAATGCCCTTGCAAGCCTTCTGGGCGGGTATGGTCAGACAGGGCTTAATCTTCAGCAGACATATACTGCCGACCAGATTGCGGCCATGCAGAACGCTGCCAATCAGCAGGCAATGTCAGCAGAGGACTTGGCGGCTCGGCAGGCTAACTTGCTTGCAGGTCAGCAATATACCCCTACCCCGCAAACAAACTACGGGCAGATGATTGGAAATGCCTTGAATTCTGCTGCGATGGGTTATCAGCTTGGCGGCGGAAATCAGGGCCAGCAATCAAGTGGCTCTGCTAACACTGTCGGCCCAACACTTCAGGGATACGGCGCTCGCACAACAATCCCAACTGGTCAGGTCAGCACAGGAATTCCGGGCTATCCTTCGTTCAACGTCCTGAATTCTACTAATCTCGCTTCTGCTTTGGGCGGCACATATCGGTTCTACGGGGGTTAAAATGGCTCAAGACATTGGTTTGCTGCTGAGAGGGCTGGGTGCTGCATTCTCCAACACCGTCCCGCAATTTCGTGACCAGATGCTGCAAGAAGAAGAAAACGCCTACATTCGTTCTGGGCGTGAGCGCGAAGCCCAGATGCAACGCGCTGAGATGACGCAGGCTCGACAAAGAGCCATGTACCAAGACGCAGAGTCGGCTCTGAAGCTACTTGCTGCTGGCGACCTCGATAGCGTGATTAGCCTGGGGCGTGAGCGAATCGAGCTTCTAAAGAATTTCCCAGATGCCGATCCGTCCGACACTGTTCGCATCACTCAGCTTGCACAGCTTTCCCGCGCTGGCGATCGCAATGCCTACCAATCGCTTCAGAGAGAGCTTTTGGGCGCTGTCAATCGAGGCATGGCAATGGGATACATCACGCCTCCGCAAGTCGAGGAAAAGGTTTATAGGCCCGGTGATGTTGTGTTTAGGGGCGACCAGCAAGCGTTTGCCATTCCTGAGCAACAAAAAGCTGCTGAAGTTCCTGCTGCGCTTCAAACTCTGCAAGCTAGAGCGCAAGCTGCTGGACTTCGAGAGGGTACGCCTGAGTATCAAGAATTTTTCAGGACTGGTGGTAGCTCCGGCGGGGTTAATATCAATCTTGGTGACTCTGGAAGCGCAGAGCTAAATAAGCTTGTTGACCAGCAGGCGGCTGCTTATTTGTCTGCCGGATCATCTGGGGCATCATTAGCCAATGATCTGAATCTGCTAAGCCAGCTCGCTCCGCTCACTACAGAGGGAACGATTCCTGCTGCGATAACTCGCATTTATCCGGAATTTAATGATGCAAACTCCGCTTTCCAAGGCATTGTTAGCCAAGCTCTGCCGAAACTTCGAGTGCCTGGAAGCGGGGCGCAGTCTGATAGAGATATTGACATCCTTATACAAGGAATTGGCCCTCTGGCGGCTTCAAATGAATCTAAGCAGCTTCTGATTCAGGCGATGATTCAGAAGAATGACATAGACCAAAAAAGAGCGGAGATTGCACAAAGATACGCCACGCAAGAAATTGATCGGGCGCAATATCTTCGAGAAATTCGCTCTGTTGATAGTCAGACAATTATTAGCGAGCCTTTGCGCGGTGCGCTTGGTAGAGTTATGGGTATTCCGAAGGCGGCATCTGACGCTGGAATCACTATTGAAGAATGGAACGCAATGACTCCACAAGGTCGCGCAACTTTTAACAGGTAACGATTATGGCTCTAACACCTGAACAGCAGGCAGCACTTGATGAAGCTAGGGCGAAGCTTGGAATTAGTCCGTCTGGCGAAGTACCAACACAGCGGATCCGGACTGCGGCGCAAGGGCTTACATTTAACACTGCCGATGAAGCAGAGGCTGCTATTGTTGCTGCGGCCACTGGTCGCCCCGTCGGGGAAGTGCAAAGTGAAATTCGGTCTAAAATAAGTGCCTATCAGCAATCAAGGCCGACAGAATCCATGCTGTATGAAATGGCCGGAGCTTCGATTCCTGCTGCCGTTGCCACTGTTGCCACTCGAAGCCCAGCGCCAGCGACTGCAATTTATTCCAATTTCGCAAGAAATCTTGGAAGAACAACGGGCATTGGTGCGGCAGAAGGGGCGGCATCCACTATTGGTGCAATGGAGCAGCCAATATCTGAAAGATTTCAGCAGCCAGGCCAGATAGCACTAGGCGCAGGAATAGGCGGTGCTGTATCAGGAGGACTTTATACTGGCGGCGTTGGCGCTGTAAAAGGGCTAGATGTTGCCTCTGAAGCTGGCCGCGTTTTGTCTGGGTCTAGAGCAAGAAACGCGGTGCAAAATGAAGTGCAGCGCATAGCGGATGAAGCTGGAATAACCCCTGAAGATGCAATGCAGCGGCTTGCTCGTGGAGAGATCATTGCTGAAGACCCTAATGTGGCACTAGCAATTCGACCGATGATAGGAGGCGGGGAAGCCAGCACTGTCATTAGAGGGGTGATGACTGATCGACCGCCGCAGACAAGACGAGAGGCAATTGACACGATTCGATCTGGCATGGCGGCGGGGCTTGATCGCAATATTTATAGACAGATGCGAGCAGATGACAGACTTTTGCGAGACCTCGAAAATAAAGAGTATAAGAATGCCTTTGAATCTGCTGGGGATGCTCCGCAGGAAGTTGTCGATCAAATGTTTGAGACGATCTCCAGATTCCCAAGCGCGGGTGAAAAGCTCAAAGCTGCTTTTAAATCAGAGACGGGCAGAGACCCGTTCTTTACTGTTGATGACAAGGGTGTTATCAGTTTTAGAATGCTGCCAACCATGCGAGACGCAGAACAGCTTCGCCGGATTGTTGCGGACGAGTCTCGCCGCCTAGTTCGCTCTGGTGGCGCAGATGCCACAATTGGAATAAATCTTGGTTCGGCAGAAAGAAATCTGCGTTCTACGATAGATAATGCCGCGCCTGAAATCTCTACGGCTAGAAGCAATGCCAGCATAGTTAGAGCGAGAAACGAGAATTATCAGGCTGGGAAAAAAGCATTGTCCAGAAATGCCGATGAAATTGAGGTGGAATTCCAAGAGGTATTAAATACTAGAAATCCAAGCTTGATTCAGGCTTACAGGCTTGGATATTTGGAAAGCCTTAATGCAAGGATGCAAGGCGGCAATAAGGCATCGACGGTTGCAAGGCTTGCAGACCCTGAAAGCAAGGAGGGGATCGTATTTCGCACGATATACCCTGGCGAGCTTCAGGAAGCGGCTTTAGAAAGGCTGAATGTTGCGGCGCAGTCTCAGGCTGCCGCAAGGTCTTTGCTTCAGGGTTCGTCAACGGCTCCAACGCAGCAGGCGGCGCAAAGACTTGGCATGATCTCTCAGGGAGCGTCTACTGGAGGGCTTGCAATTGATGCGCTTCGCGGTGATTTTAGAGCTGCTGCAAATATTCTCGATAGGGTTATATCTCAGTTTAGGCCATATCTTACAGACGCGCAGAAAGCAGAAGTTGCTAGAATACTTTTATCTCAAGACCCGCAAATTGTAAGCAAGGCATTGCGAAGCAGAGACGGGCTAAGAAGCTTACAATCTGCCATAATACCTCTAGCCCAAGACCCTGCTGTTGCGGCCTCTTTGGCTGGCTCGCAAGTGCTATCAGATGAAATCTTAGGGAGATAAACATGGCCCGTTTCGGCTCGCTGGACACACAATACTTTGATGACGCTGGCGATCCCCTTGTCAGTGGGAAGATTTACTTCTACGAGTCTGGCACAACTACTCCGAAGGCCACATACGCGGATGTTAACTACACAATCGCTAACTCCAATCCGGTGATTCTGACCGCTGCTGGCAGACAGCCAAATATATTTTTTGAGGGCGTAGCAAAAGCAATCCTCACCAAGTCTGATAACACGCAGATTCTGGTGCGTGATCCGGTCGGTGATACGGCCTCGACATTTGGTAATGCTTGGATAGCGTCTAAAGACTACAACGCGAATGATGTAGTACAAGGCTCGGATGGCGAGTTCTACGTCTCTCTGATTAACGGAAACGTCAACAACAACCCTGTCACCACAACGGGTTCGTGGACGTTCCTGTACTCGGTGGAGTGGAACGCAGGCACAACATACAAGCTCGGCTCTGTAGTGACGTATCAGACGATTGTTTACCAGTCTCTCCAGAACTCTAACCTGAACCAGAATCCGTCTACGATTACAGCCTATTGGGTGCCGATTCAGTTGGTGTGGTCGTCTACTACGACATACGCAATCAACGCAAACGTGGTGGGGACGGATGGCATTCTGTATACCTCGCTGCAAAATGCTAACACCAATCACATTCCTGCCAGCTCTCCTTCATGGTGGGTAGGCACTTCTGCGGCTGCTGCTTCTAGTGCTAGTGCTGCTGCCTCTAGTGCTAGCGCCGCTGCCACAAGTGCTTCAAATGCTGCCACAAGTGAATCAAACGCGGCTGCTTCCGCTTCGACTGCTTCCACCCAAGCCACCAATGCATCCAACTACGCAAGCGCGGCTAGTACCAGTGCCACCAACGCTTCAAACTCGGCTAGTGCTGCAAGTACCAGTGCATCGAATGCGGCAACAAGCGCATCAAATGCTGCGGCTAGTTATGATCTGTTTGATGACAGATACCTCGGCGCAAAGGCATCTGACCCGACTGTAGACAATGACGGGAATCCGCTTGTCACTGGCGCGATGTACTTCAACACTACCAGCAACACGACTCGGATTTACAATGGTTCTGGCTGGCAGGATAGCGCGGCGATTGCGACAAGCATTAACCTCGCCTCCCAGGTAACAGGGACTCTCCCTGTAGCCAACGGCGGCACCGGAGCCACGACGCTCACTGCCAATAACGTAATCCTCGGCAACGGTACAAGCGCAGTTCAGTTTGTAGCACCAGGCACCAACGGAAACGTCCTTACCTCGAACGGTACTACATGGTCATCCACTGCATTGCCTGCTGGCGTTTCACTGTCTGCTGATAACACTTGGACTGGAACTCAGACGTTCAGCGGCACAAGCGCAAAGTTTGGCGTAGTGCTTTCTGACGCGGCTGAAACTGCCACTGTCTCGGCTACTGCTGCAACAGGCACGATCAACTACGACATCACGACCCAATCTGTTCTGTACTACACTTCAAACGCTTCTGCCAACTGGACGGTTAACTTCAGGGCTTCCAGCGGCACGAGCCTGAATACCGCGTTGTCCACTGGTCAGTCCACAACCGTTGCTTTTCTTGTCACCCAAGGCTCAACTGCCTACTACAACAACGTGGTGCAAGTGGACGGAACGACCTCTGGTGTCACTACGCGATGGATCGGGGGCGCTCCTACTGCTGGAAATGCAAGTGGCATCGACAGCTACCGATACCTGATAATCAAGACCGGCAGTGCCACGTTCACCGTGTTGGCCTCAGTCACTCAGTTCAAGGCGTAAACCATGCCATTACAAGAAACCAGCGGGTCTGCAAGTTACGATGCTTTCGG
>Ga0208424_1000100_pt1 | contig 10345 bp, 12 predicted proteins | sample DEB3_08_DNA_2_FD_184521 | JGI IMG/M metagenome (GOLD analysis project Ga0208424, IMG submission 184521) | Aqueous microbial communities from the Delaware River and Bay under freshwater to marine salinity gradient to study organic matter... | ecosystem: Environmental > Aquatic > Marine > Coastal ... | reverse complement strand
ATGAATCCCCTTATAAAGTCTGCTCAGACCAGCATCACGAACCAGATAGGTCAGGTTAGCATAGTTGAGGTTGACATTGCTTGCAGGGTATCCAGGGTCAAAGGTTATGCTATTGGCAGCAAATACAACATTGTGTGTGAAAATATCGCTACCACGCAGGCTGGCAACCACACCCATGGCAGCTGCACCAAAGGTGCTGTGACCGCTGACTAGCTCAGGGAATGGTGGACTCTGATCTGTTATGGGACCAAAACTTACCCAGGTATTGCCCAGGATGTTGGCGTTACCGCCAGTACCTGCGCTCCAGGCATTTATGTATTGTCCACGATACTGATTGCGAATCAGTGTTATGTTTCGGATGCTCTGATAGTGGTACTTGATATCCCAGGCTGCTATGCCTGCATCCATCATGGCCGCCCCAACACCATAGAACAGTTTTACGTCCTGATCCAGACTGTTGTTGTCAACGGTGCTGACGTCCCGAGCTATGCCCAACCACTGTCCTGGTGGGCTTTCGGTACCTGGACCACGCGCAAAGTACTCGGCTATGGCCTTGCGTTCGTCGGTAAGATTGGCGCTGTAACCCAGCACTTCATCAATCTCGGCCTGGGTTGGGAAGTAATGTAGGTTGGCTCTGTGTATGGTGCCGTGACCCATGACCATGGGCCGTACTCGGCCCCAGTGTGGCACAAATGGTGTTTGAGTTACGCCATTGACTCTGAGTGGCAACCATTTCTTACCTGAGCTGTCAGCAGCATCCCAGACAGCCTGGTTGACTGAATCATCGTCCAGATTGAATACATTGCTGGCTACGTATCCCGTGGTGTCGGCATAGTTTCCAATCTGATTGGCACCATCATTGTAGTGATAGTCCAGGATGATGTTGGCTATGCGTGAGCCCAGGTTGGCGGCTCGGATAACCAGACTTGGATTGGTACTCAGAGCTGGCAGACCGTTACCTGAATCATATAATGCCTGAGCAATTATAGCAGTCTGACTACTGAACAGGTTACTCATGACCGTAAAGGCTGCTTCACTGACTGCGGCTATCTGGCACTCTATGGTGCGTGTGCTGTCATTCTGACGCTGTTGCCAGTCACGAAGCTCGGGTATGTCCAGGCTTACACGGGCATCTTCGGGGTCCTGTAAACAGGCCCAGGCATTATACACGGCTTCGAAGGTAATGCCCGAGCCTCGGGTATTTACTGGCGGTGGCAGTCTCGTGGCTGTGAATACGTCTATGAGTGCATTGGCCCAGACACGTACAGGGCGGCGTGAACTTGCTGGTGTGGTATTAGACATTTCTTATCCTTAGAACCTTACTATGTTCTGACCAGTTAGTTGCCAGACTTCATTTTCCAGCTTTTGCAGTATGGCACGTGTTCGGGCAGGTATGATCCAGGTTCCGCTCTGTGTATTGCCTGTGTTGTAGATGCTGGTCTGGGCATTCAGAACATCCAGTGTGACACCTGTATTCGCAGTCTGCACCACAATCTCAGTGCCTGTAGTAAAGTTTACGGTGCTGACATTGGGAACAACAATGGTGGCATTGCTGGCATAGACAACGTTTCCATCATCTAGCATGCTCAGTGTATATGTTGAATTGCTGACAGCATTGACTGATGGGCGAACAGCATCACGTGCTCGGGCACTGGTAAAGTATAGATTGGTACCTTCGGCAATGTCTGTGGTTGTTGTACCTGTGGGCACAATCACAGTAGCCTGTCCAGTAACACCAGGCATGACGGTAACAACGCCCTCTACTACTCTGATCACGCTGGCATCGGATGCGGTATTTGCTTCGACGTCGTAGATCCAGCGCCCAGGTTTGAGACCAGCAGTAACATTGGCCGCCAGGCTCAGGGTAATCTCGCCCTCGGCGGCATCAGAAACCGTGGCAGTAATGCTGACAGCATTGGCGCTGTAGTAACTGCGTCTGAGCTGCGCTCGTACGTCATAACCCGCAAGACTGATATTGGCCTTGTTGGAGTCTATGTAATTGACCTTTTGCGAAAGAGTCGCGCCCTGGTCCAGGCTGAAGTCTAGATATCGTGCCAAGATTTTCTCCTAGGAACAACGATATTTATATCTAGCTTTGTATGAGCTCGTCGACGAAAGTCAGGAGCAGCTGATGGTGTCTTTTCTGATGCCAGCGGTTTTTTAGGAACTTCTTGTCGTACCAGTATTTCTGGCTTTCAGGATGACAGCCTATGAGTCCTATGTTGCCCTGTATGATGGCCTGTGGATCGCCATTGTCATAACTTGATATAGTTCGGAACTGCCCCGAGCCTACATAGGTACAGCCGTCATAGAAGAACATGTCCTCGGCTGAGTCGTTCCAGGTTATGCTGGCTGTTGTGGCAAAGCTTCTGCGGACGTCGGCTCGGGGACGTTTTATGTACTGTACAACGTCTATGTCTTCCAACAGATCAAAGTACCAGGGGCCAGCCCAGTAAGCACCCATGCAAATGCCCAGGTACTTACCACCAGCCTCGATATAATCAGCCAGCATGTTACCCTGGCGTCTGGTAAAGAAGTTGTAGTGTGTATGACTATCTCCAATGCCACCAGGGAACATTACAGCGTCATAGTCTCTGAGTATAACCTTGTTGAACTGATCTTTGGTAAACAGGTCTATTCTATAGTCATCACCCAGAGCTTCAGTCATGCCGTTGCAGCAGTCTATGCTGCATTCGGGGTGATGATTGAACAGTGCTAGTTTATGCTGCAATTAGTCCTCAGACATGTCCTGATTGACACGCCAGTTCAGAACACCTTCATCCAACCAGATACGCTTCAGTCTCTGAATGTCTGTGTACCAGCGTTCATGTATATCAGACTGATGGTCCAGCATCTGGTCTTCGGCGATCCATTGACCGCCGTTGTTGTCATCCTGATGACAACGCCAGCAAAGTATTTCTCTGTAGGTTTTTCTTTTCATGTTTAGGCCGCCCAGACATCGCCCCAGGTGCCAGACAAAGCGCCTTTGGCATAGTCTGTGGCTCTGTTCTCGAAAAAGTTAGTATGCACAGGTGCATTGATCATTTCTTCGATCCAAGGCAGGGGATTCTTCTTGACCTTGAAGATACCCTTGAGCCCCAGACTGATTAGTCTACGATCTGCAATGTACCTGATATAGGTTTTGACCTCATCGGCTTCGAGTCCGCGCATGGGACCCATCTTGTAACAGAGGTCAATAAACTTATCCTCGAGCTCAACCATTCGTTCCGCAATACTGTATATACGACTCTTGAGATCATCATTCCAGATCTCTTTGTTTTCGTCTATGTAGGTGCGGAACAGCTTGATCATGCCTTCGGTATGCTGAGTCTCATCGACTATGCTCCAGGTAACAATCTGTCCCATGCCCTTCATCATGCCATGGCGTGGGAAGTTCAGGAGCATGATGAATGAGCTGAACAATTGCATGCCTTCGGTAAATGCACTAAAGGCTGCAATGTGCGTGGCTGTACTAGCAGCATCACCATTGCGACTACTCAGATCCAGGATGTAGTCGTGCTTCTCACGCATCTCCTCATAGTCCAGAAACTCATTATAGATTCTATCTGGCATACCCAGACTCTCAATGAGGTGACTATAAGCAGCTACATGCAGGGCTTCACGTGCAGCAAAGCCCAGCAGCATCATTCTTACTTCGGGCTGCTTGAAGTATGGTAGGTAGTTCTTTACATAACCACCTGCAACATCTATGTCTCCCTGTGTAAAGAAACGAAAGATGTTGGTGAGAAAGTATTTCTCTTCGGTGGTTAGTCTGTTTTTCCAATCTTTGACATCTTCTAGCATTGGGACTTCGGTATGCAACCAATGACTCTGTTCATGTTTCAACCAGGCCTCATAGGCCCAGGGATACTGAAAAGGTTTGAAGCTATTACGATCGTCGGTTAGTTTTAGTTTATCTTTCTTGGGAGCCATTTATTGATCTTCTTCGTTTATCCATTCTAGTAGTTCTACTTCTTTGAGTAATCCAGTATGACGTTTTATTTCTTCACCGCTGGTACCGAACATAATCATGGTTGGTACTCCACGAACACCATAGACTCTGGCGGTTTTCATACCGTCATCGCTGTCAATGTCTATGCGTTCAACGGGCATGGTCACACGTGAGCCAAGTTGTTTGAATACGCTGTTCTGTATCTGGCAAGGGCCACACCAGGCAGCTTCAAATTTGAATATCTTCATGATCACCTCCTGTTATTCGGGAAATTCCTGAGCCTGTCCTGTTCTTTGTCGTCTCTCTCTAAATTTTCTAAGCCAATCAACCATCATCTTATCAGGGACACCTGCTAAGAGGAATGGAAAGATACCGTGAATTATTGCTATAGGAACCATGATAAGGAAGAACAGGCCGGCGCTTAGACTCCAGCGTGCATGTTCCCAGTATGTCTCACCAACTTTTTTGGTATGGTCGAAATCTATCATAGGGACTCCTTACGTTTGAATGGTAGCCTGCCTGGTTTCCAGGTCGGATCTACCTGACTATCAGCTTTTACTCTGTAACTCCGTACTCCATCATTATACCAGCTAGTGTTACCTACTGGATGATCTGCACCAGTGACGCCTTTGAATACTGCTATCTCAGACATCTTCTCCTTCATATAAGCTCTATGCTCATCGGTATGCGTTTTTCCCAGCATGCCGCGTGGATGTTCACCACCATTGGCATAGTACTCTTTTCTCGAATCACTGATCCTTTGTTTAGTCTCATCTGTGTGAGTCTTACCCAGGAATGTCTTCATACTCTTGTTCCTACCAGTCACATAGCCTTCCTTGAGAGTTGCTACTGCTCGAGCCCGAACCTCTGGTGTATGATTCAGTCTGTGCTTATGGATATGGTCGAAACCTCCATGGCCACCGACTGTTAGATTGTATGTCTCTGGACTGTCAACAAACTCAGCGGTTACTATCTCTCGCTCTCTGTCCAGAGCCTGTTCCCAGGTATCGAAATACTCCAGGATCTCCTTCTCGAAATTATGCTCACCATACTTGGCAATTGCCTGGGCTATGATCTTGCCTGAGCCTAGGTAGGTATCCTTTTGGTATCTAGCCTTGTGGATGCCTATGTAGTATCTGTTGTTTATCTTGTTGGTGATCTTGTAAAGGTATATGCGCATAATTGCCTCCTATACGTCTATTTATAAAGTATAGGGTTTTCACTCTGCTCCTCATATACCTGACACTCCTTCCAAGCGTCCAACGTCCTATCCAAATTGTCAACATCCCGATAGTGGTAATGCTCTAAATGTTCCTTGAGGTCCTTATAGGCATACCACTCTGAACACAGGGCGCACCTTATTTTATTCACACGCTAAGCATCCGTCATCTTCTCCAGACGCCATAGCTTTGAGGTCTATTTCCTGGATTACCTGTCGCTCAATCTTTTTCGAGACTTTATCTGCCTTACCGATTTTTTCGCTGCGGCAATAGTAGAGCGTCTTCAGGCCTTTCTGCCAGGCACGCCAAAGCCTTCATGTCGATCTCTTGAATCACCTGACGTTCGATCTTCTTGCTTACCTTGTCGGCTTTGCCAATCTTTTCTGAACGACAGTAATAAAGTGTTTTCAGTCCAGCTTTCCAGGCCTGGAAGTGGACTGCGTGTATGTATTTGATATGCGAATCGGGCCGGAAGAATAGGTTAACTGACTGGGCCTGGTCGATATATTCCTGACGGTCCGCGGCATGTTGTACAACCCATCTTTGGTCGATTTCCATTGAAGTTTTGAAAGCGTCTCGGGTCCATTCATCGAGGAAATCCAGATGCTGTGCACTCCCGTCATTTGCAATGATGGAGCTCCAAATTTCCTGGTACTCGGCAATTGCACTATCTCCAAGGTCTGCCTTACAGGCCAGAGTGCTATGGCCATGGTCAGCAGCAATACCATCAGTAGAAGGAGCAAGAGAATTGTCTGATAGTCGTTCACTGTTATCATACTTAGCCTTCAAATAATTTAGTAGTATCTGGTCCAGGTACTTGTTCTTGTTCAGATAGGCACCTGATAGTGTATCTTGTCTATAAGCATTAGCACGGTAGGGTTCAATGCTGGGACTGGTATTGCCCATGATGATAGAGCTCGAGGCATTGGGAGCTATGGCCATGAGGTGGCTGAAGCGACGGCCTGTGGCTGCGGCATCGGGAGCTGCTCCACGTTCTGCTCCTAGCTCATCATTGGCATCGTTTAGTCCTGACCGTATGTGCTTGAAGATTCGTTTGTTGTGGCTGACTGCAATAGCGGACTCAAAAGGGACACCATGACGCTGGAGGTAAGCATGAAAGCCGAGACTGCCCACGCCAATGCTGCGCTCACGATATGCAGAATATTTGGCTCTGCTGATACTGTCAGGAGCATTATCAATAAAGTGCTGAAGTACATTATCCAGCATCTCTGCAATGTCCCGAAGAAAAAATTCATCGCTTTTCCAATCATCAAAATACTCCAGATTTACTGAACTCAGACAGCATACAGCCGTGCGGTCCTTGTCTGTTGGTAAAATAATTTCAGAGCATAGATTGCTCTGACGAATCTTTAGCCCCAGCTTCTTCTGAAACTCTGGCAAGGCTCTGTTACTGGTGTCTATGAAGTGCAGGTAAGGCTCACCAGTCTGCATTCTAAGTTCTAGTATGGTTTGCCAGAGCTCTTTGGCACTTACTGTCTCACGAACCTGGCCACTGTGTGGATCTATGAGATCCCAGCTATCATCGGCCTCGGGGTCTAACATGCAACGCTCAATGATTTGCATGAACTTATCGGTAATGTTTATGCCATGATGCAGATTCAGAGCCTTGAGATTGGGATCGCCCGTGGGCTTTCTCATGTCCAGAAATAATAGAACATCAGGATGACTAATGTCCAGATAGGCAGCATATGAACCACGACGTGTTCGGCCCTGTCTATAAGCTAGCGATGAGGCGTCATAGGTTCGAAGATGAGGCATAACACCAACAGACTTATCATCACTTGCACGAATACCTACTCCAATTCCTATACCTCCTCCGAGCATGCTGAGCCAATTGACCTCGGATAAAGTACTGACCAGGCCTTCTGCACTGTCATCAAGATAAGGAAGGAAGCAACTAATTGGCAAGCCACGCTTTGAGCGACCAAAGGATAGAATTGGCGTGCTATAGCTAAGCCAGTGTCGGCTTGAGTATTCATAGAGTCGTTGTGCGTGTTCTGGGTTACTACCGAAGGCAGCTGATACATAGGCGAACCTTTCCTGGGGACTGGTTTCTTCTTCTTTCATGTAACTTTCGCGAAGGCGCAATAGTCCTAATTCATCGAATAGACTGTCCCGTGTGTAGTCTACCCGAATACCATGTACAATGGGATTCATTGATACTCCTGTTGATTTTTCTTTTTACTTGTCTTTGGTCAAATTACGGCCTTCGGTGGCACGTATTAGATCATCATCTTTCATTGCGCAATTATTGTATTGCTCCATGAGTTCAGTGGCATACTTCACCAAATCTCCCATGTTGGCGTCGTCCTGTATTAGCGGTATGGCTGGACAACGAACTGTTAGGTTTGCAGGTGGAGGTGGTATCTCCTGCTTGGGCAGAAACTTTGTAACTGAGCCACAACCACCCAGACTCAGAGCTAGCAATCCACAGGCTAATAGTAATTTCATGATTAGTCAGGCCTTTTGATTCGATTACGTTCAGCGTTCTTTTTATTAGCAACATCGTTTAGATTACGTGTATCCTTGGGAGGTACAGTTTCTAGACCACGGGACTCATTATGAACCTTGGCAGCTTCCTGCAGGACTTTGACTCCTGTTTCAGGGAGTTTGCATTCCTTGTAGATTGGCTTTTCAACTTCTTTGGTTATGGTTCGCGTTACGACTCTGGTCTTACCACGTGCCGCAGCCAGCTTGGCTTCATATTCTTTACTTATCTGATCACGTCGTTCACGCTCTTCAGCCATCATCTTGAGCCATCATCTTGTCATAGTTTTCTCTAAGTTCGGCCTGGTTCTTTAGCTCCTCAGCCTGATTATATTTGTATCCGCCAACAAAAGCGATTACAAAAGCGATAACGATGGCTACCACCTTGATCATGTTGATAATACCAGTGGGCCCAAGAGCGAGAGGAAACATATTTTATTCCTGGTGATTAGTGGTGCGTTGTATATATACCTTACTCAGATTCGACCCAACCAGCGGCTGGAGGGAAGACCTTGCTGATTACCTTGGCACAGGCCTTGGCAATTTCCTGGTGTTCAATCTGAGTACCATTGGCTGAACGTAATTCTACATAATGCAGCCACGAGCGCAGGGTTCCTGCCATGTACAATTTGCTTTGCATGAGTCCTTCGGGCAATACTGACCGAGCCTGCTCCTTGGCAATGCCATTGTCAATGGCCCATTCATAGGCGTTGCGACTGTTTCGGATTACCCTTTGCTGCTTCTCAATCCACATGTTATTGAGCTCACGATTGTCAGCTACGCTTAGATCCAGTGGTATGCTGTTTTGTCTGTTCTTGGTATCCTGTAGCCGAGCCTCACGATATTCAAATTCCAGATCCTTTACAGGATTGGCATATCTCTGACTGAACTCCTGAAAGCTAAAGCTTCGGTGTCTCAAAATTTGTCGGGCAATGTCTCTGGTGGTAACAATTTCCAGAGTCATGCTAACCATCTCAAAGGGACTGAAGTGCTTGTGTTTGAGCAGATAGGCAATTAGTTTATCCTCGGTCTCAGTATTTGCCTGATTGCTGGGATTGCTGACTCGAGCACAGTATGCTACAAGGCTAGACAGAGACTTACCCAGGGTCATCTCACCTTCGTAGTCTGGGTCAATTTGCGAATATGTAAATAGACGAACTTTCATTTTGATCCTTGGATTTTGGGTTTTGTACTAAAATTCAGACCCTGTGATAGTGGCAGGGTAATTCCATGATTGATAGCCGAACTTACACGACGGCAATACTGCTTCCAGGCGTCACTACCAGACTCAACACCCCAGCCTGTGTCTTTGACACCGCCAAAGGCCAGTCCAATCTCAGCGCCGCTGGTACTGGTATTGATGTTTACAATACCATTATAACTTTCTCTGAGGAAATGTTCAATGGCGTGCATGTTGGTGCTGTACAGGCTAGAGCTTAGACCATAGTTTGTGGAATTGACTAGGCTAATGGCTTCTTCAAATGGGCCATAGGGCACAACATAGAGTATGGGAGCAAATACTTCTTCGTCCATGCAGGGACGATGCTGCATGCTGGTCAGCAAAGCTGGACGCATCAATGTTCAATGGCGTGCATGTTGGTGCTGTACAGGCTAGAGCTTAGACCATAGTTTGTGGCATTGACTAGTTCAATGGCTTCTTCAAATGGACCATAGGGTACAACATAGAGTATGGGAGCAAATACTTCTTCGTCCATGCAGGGACGATGCTGCATGCTGGTCAGCAGAGCTGGACGCATCAGAGGTCCATGATACTGATGTGTACTAGACCAGGCTGGTTCAGCATAGCCACCGCCTGCAACTAATTCACAACCACTTACCTGAGCTGCATATACGGCCTTCTCCATGAGGTCAGCACTGGCCTGATTCAGCAATGGTCCTACCACTACATTGTCATCCATGGGATTGCCTATGGTCAGACTCTGATATACATCCCTGAGTTTGTTGACCACTTCATTGAAGATTTTGTGATGAACAAAGAGTCGCCTCAGGGTAGTACAACGTTGTCCGCTGGTGCCTATGGCTGCAAATACACAGCCTCGTACGGCTAGTTCAAGGTTAGCAGACTCATCGATGATGCTGGCATTGTTGCCACCCAGCTCCAGGATACAACGACCCAGTCTGGCACCAACAATACGACTGATACGTTTACCTGCCTGAGTGCTGCCTGTAAAGCTGACCAGGGGAATACGACGATCACGTGCCAGCCTCAGGGCCGCCTGAGCATGTTCGGTAAGATCGGGTTCGGTCCAGATCTGCATGGCATTCTTGAGTTCCTGACCATACCAGCCACGGCGGTTGTCACGCATCCATTCATCTATGGTGGCATCCCATAGGTATTTTAGTTCCTGGCTACAGCGTGGAGTATGTGGGCTGGGTTTCCAGATTGTGCTATTTCCTGCGACAAAGGCCAGACAAAAGTTCCAGGCCCAGACTGCCATGGGAAAATTGAAGGCTGTGATAATAGCTGTAGGCCCCAGTGGTAACCAGGTCTCCTGTAGTCTATGATCTGGTCGTTCACTGGGCATGGTTAGTCCATAGAGCTGACGACTCAGTCCTGTGGCAAACCTACACATGTCAATACATTCCTGTACCTCGCCTGCGCTTTCACGCACATGCTTGCCCATGCTCTCGGTGATCACTGTAC
>Ga0208424_1000091_pt1 | contig 10932 bp, 23 predicted proteins | sample DEB3_08_DNA_2_FD_184521 | JGI IMG/M metagenome (GOLD analysis project Ga0208424, IMG submission 184521) | Aqueous microbial communities from the Delaware River and Bay under freshwater to marine salinity gradient to study organic matter... | ecosystem: Environmental > Aquatic > Marine > Coastal ... | reverse complement strand
CTGGTGGGGTCTCCGGGTCTTACATGGTCTGCTTGCCACGGGTCGTCTGGTCTTGCGCCTTCTCCGCAGAGGTGGCAGGTGATGGCGTTGGCTCGTACTGCTGCGGCTAGGCGTTTGTAGTCGCCTTTGTAGTGGTCGCGTCGTGCGTTGCGTTTGCGTTGTTTCTGTTGTTCGCAGTCGATGCAACGTGTGCCGTTGGTCGTGGGTTCTCCACAGTCAAGGCATGGTTTAGGTATAGGCATTACAGGAAGTCGTGTTCGTTGCCTGTGGCTTCGGCTATGGGTTTGATTCCTGTTGCTTTCTGGAATCGGGCGCAGATTACGTCGCAGTAGTGGGGGTCTAGTTCCATCAGGTAGGCGGTGCGGTTGGTTTGTTCTGCTGCGATAAGTGTTGAGCCTGACCCACCGAAGGGGTCTGCGATGATCCAGCCTTCTTTAGTCCAGCGTTCAAGTATCTCTGTTAGCAAGGCAATGGGTTTCTGTGTTGGATGTACCCGGTTACGGGCTTCAGGTGATCCAAACGCACCACACCAATAGTGGCGAAGTATGCGTCGCTGATGTGGGTTCGCTGTCCAGCAAGTTTCAAAGGTTGATCCAAGAACGTCGTCTTGGCTTCCATCTTCCTTTCGTTTATCCCAGATCAGCCAAGATCCATCACGGTCGTCGTCAGACAATGTTGATCGATAATAATCTGCACCAAACCAGAACTGTTCTTTTGCTTTGTTGAAGTAAGCCCGTAAAAACGAAGCGTCGAATGCTCTATCATCACCGATCACTTGTTTGTATTTCTTGGGCTGTTTATTCATCTTTGAATTCGCATTGCCACCCGGCATCTTTGAATAGTCAGCGTCAAGATTCATTCCGTATGGTGGATCAGTAAGGATGCAATCTACGACTGCGCCTTGCATCAATGCGTCAAGATCAGATGCTTCAAGCGAACTACCGCAACGCAAACGGTGACGACCCAACAACCAAACGTCACCCGGAGCAGTCTTGGCTGGCACATCTTCTGGAACCTCATCGGGATCGCCCATGACGGTTGGTAACTGTTCCGCGTCAATGTCGCGCAACAACTGCTCGAGGTCGTCAGGGTCGAAACCTGTACCTTCAAGCCGCTGTTCGGTTTCCATCAACTGCTTCAGAATGTCTGCAAGTGCCGGGTCGTCGTATGACGCTAGATCGTTGGCGCGGTTGTCCATCAGCAGAATGCGTATGGCTTGATCGTCGGTTACGTCAACGTAGGTGGCTGCGATCTGTTTCCATTTCAACGCTCGCGCAGCCTTGTAGGTGTGGTTCCCGGCAAGGATGTGACCCGTTGATTTCTGTACGACGATGGGTCGATACTGCCCGTGCAGTTTGAGGCTTTCGCTGATCGCGCCTACGTCGCCTTGTCTGACGTTGCGTGGGTGCGGTTGGATGCTGTCGATTGGGATGGCTAGGTGCGCGAGGGTTTCTGGGATCATTGGTTCATCGTATGTGTCGGGCGCAGTAGTGCAGGAAGATGAGAGCAGCGACGGTTAGAACAATCGTGTTCACGGGGCAACGTGGTGGTGCATACGGATCACCACATCTTCGATGGGGTTGCCATCTTCAAGGCACTTGAGTAGTTCGCAGATCAGTTGATCACCTGTCGCTGCCCGGGTGCGTACCGTGGCTACTGCGTCGTTCAAGCGTTCGTTGGCAACGCGCAGGTCATCGACTACGGCTGCGTAGTAGTCGGCTTCGTAGGATTCGCCCATGAACGAAATGTTACGCACCAGTTGTGTTCTGGTTGGGTGCTTTCTTCTGATTTGTTTTGTTCAGTTCGCGCTGTAGTTCTTCGACGGTCTGCACCAGCAGTTGTTCGTCGTCGCCCCGGACTACGACCCGTTGCAGGAAGTGGATTGCGTTCAGCAGGGTTTGACGCTTCATAGGTGCGTCAAGATACACGAAAGCCCCCGCCGAAACGGGGGCCAACGTGCGTCAGGTTGTGTTCAGGGTTTTGGCTTGACAAGCCATTCAGGTTTGCCGGGTTTGTGATGGTTGATCTGCACCGTATGGAGTTCGCCAGTCAGCCGACCGTCTTTGTTTTTTACGAAGCATTCGGCATTCCACCGGGTCAGAGATTCGTCTAGGGGTTCAAGTCTGACAACGAGCAGGTCTTGGATGTCTTTGACGAATGCAATCCAGTCTGCGTCAAGAGTTCGGTCAAGTTCCCATCCGCGCTCAAGGTCAATGTACGGTCGTTCGCTCATTATCGCCTGCGATAAATGGTGGACATGATGTACGCGCAGCAGACCAGCATGATGATTCCCAGCGGGTAGTTCGACGGGCGGGTTGCGTCGGGATCTTCCAGCCCACCGACCGCGACGATGGCGGTGATGAAGCAGGCGAACGCTGTCCAGCCTTTCGTTCGGTTCCACCGGGCGCGGTTCGTTACGCGCATCATGCCGCGTCACCTTCGGGTTGGGATGTCCAGTTGCCGTTGCAGCGACCGCAGGTGAACTTGTTGCCAGAGATAGTCCAGCCATCTGACTTGAGCATTGACCGCAGCACGGTTGCCGAAGGCATCGGGTCGTTGTGCAGGTGCTTGCACTTGTCGCATTCAACGTCAAACGCTCTGATGATTCCCATTTCTTATTCTCCCTCTGTGATCAGCCACGACACGATTTGTGCTGCGGCTAGGTGTGCATCTTCGCCCGTGAAGGTCGAAGTGAATTGTCGTGTAGCGACCGTGTAGGTCACCGTGTAGGGGTTCATCGCCACGTTGCAGCAGAAATCCCCGTACACGCTCACGTTTAGATCGGTTCCCGAATCGCCCATGTCCCATGCGACCGCGTTGACGACTCGCCCGGATAGAAGTTCAGCGGTCTGATCTTCAATGCGTTGCATCATCTCGTGAATGAATTCTTTTGTTGCGCTCATTTCATTTGCCCTTCTCTGCTTGTCGATCTGCTTGCGGGTCGCGTATCTCCCATAGGCCACGCTTCAACTTGCGGAACACATCTGGTCGTGCTTCCAGTAAGCGTAATGCGGTGGGTAGCGAGCATTCGCACATCTCGCAGACCTGCTTGCTGGTGATGTGTGCGAACAGGTTTGTTCGTGCGTAGGTCATCAGGGCATCGGCTGGTTTGACCTTCCTCGCCTTGACGGTTGGTTGCGCGTCGTGTCCCCACAGTTCTTCAGCAACCTTGCGGTCAATCGCGTAGTGGGCGACTAGTTCGCTGATGGTCATGTGGGGCGATGTGCGTTGGCAGGCTTGCGCTCGCCACAGTTCGGGCTTGTGCATCCAGTTGCTCATGCGATTTCGTCGCCCACATAGATCGTCGTCGTACCTGTGGACAATTCCAAAACGTAGGCGTAACCGTTCGGAAATGTATACACACCACGGTAACCCTTGATCATGTCGCCAGACTGAACCTTCGTGATGTTCTTGATCGTGGTCTTAGTGGGCGACAGGTCTTTGTTTGCAACTGCCTTGTCACCGATTGCCATTGGCAGAGCGAACATGATGCGCCCGTGACGGAAGTAGCGGTTAGTGGTTTCCATTGTGTTCCCCTTCGTTGTTTCCATGAACAGAACTATACACACCTTTTGGGTGGTTGTGGCAAGTTTTGTTCATTGTCACAGAATTGTTACACAGCCAACCCAAATGGGCCTACGAGCAGTACGGGCTACCGATGGTCGATCTACGGCCTACCGGGGCTTACGGGGCAAATAAACGCCCCTACAAGCCTTCCCAATGGGCTACAACCAGCCTGCCGACCGTTTCAGCGACCTGCGGAACCACCGCGTTCCCTAGTCCTCTAAGTCTGTCCACCCGGGCGGAAACCCCATCAGCCACCCGACCCATTCGGGGTTCAACTTGCCACCATTCCCCGACCGCATGGCCTGACGTTCCTCGCTCGTAATTGTCCCATCCAAATACCTGTCTTCGATCTTCCCCGCCGAGCCTGTCCCACCGCACATCGACCCTGCCCGTGGTGTCGGCCACATCGCTACCGAATCGTTGACCGCTGCTACAAGGCCGCGAATCCGATTCGGCTTCGGGTAAACGTTCTTTGAGTCGTCCACCGTTGGGGTAGGCCACAATGAAGATTCGGTCGCGTCGGTGGTTGGCACCCACGCTGGCTGCGGAAATAACACGCCATTCCGCGTCATACCCGATGGCGGCAAGTTCTCCAATAACTGTTGTTCCTCCCAAAGAGAGATGGCCCCGCACATTTTCCAAGATCGCGTATCGGGGTCGAAGGTGGCTAATGGCATCTCTGACGTAGGGCCAAAGGTGCCGTTCATCTGCTTCGCCTGCTCGCTTGCCTGCGGTGCTGAAGGGCTGGCAGGGGTATCCCCCACAAATAATGTCAGGTCGAACAACGTTTCCCCATTGAATGTGTTTGATGTTTCCATGATTCTCCACTTCAGGCCAATGCTTTGCCAATACGCGACACGCATACGGGTCAATTTCAGATTGCCAAATCACTTTCATCCCTGCGCGTTCTAGACCTAGATCAAGACCGCCGATACCGCTGAACAAACTGCCAACGGTGAGTTGCCCCTTCATTAGTACCCCTTGAATCCCCAATGGCCTGCCCCGCTGTCATGGTACAGGAACGCAGCCACCTTGACGTTGCATACCGGGTCAAACAGGCGATCCAGCCCACCGCCACAAACGTTGCGGGTGACCGTTCGCCACGATGAGTTGATCTGCAAAATGCCGCTGTCGTATGTCCCGTTCTTGTTGAGAGTCCAGACGATCTTGCCGTCACGCCACTTGGCATTCACCGCACCCGGTCGGCACCGTGATTCCCGAAACGAAATGTACGAGAACAGCACGACGGGCAGACCGTGTTGCTTGAACAGCGGTTCCCACTTTTTGCAGCGTGAACCCTCGTTGTATTTCTTGACCACCCACGCAGGCGCATCAGCAGCCCCCACAGGTGTAGCGGTCAAAGCAGATACGGCAAATAGAACAGCGATAAGACGTTTCATCAGACTTCCTTCGATCAAGCCCCGCAGGGCGATTCAGTTGCGGCGCGTCGAACCCGACATAGTGCAGGAAGTTTCCTTTCCCGACACGCCTGAAGTTATGGGGTCACCTTACCCGATTCGCGTACTCGTCACGATGTTGATCAAACCAGTTCCAGTCAAGGTGACGGAACAGTTTTCGCGCATCCAGTTCTGGCATCGGTATCCCTGTGCGTTGCTGGTACTCGTCTCGTTGGCGCAGAACGTGGGCAACGTGGGGGTCGCGGGATCGACACAGGTTCAAGTCCTCTACGCCTTCCAGAATGCCGTACATACACATCCAGCGTGACAGTTCTTTGTTCGGCCCTGTGAATTCGGGCAGACCGGGTGCGATCTTGTGCATCCGTTTTTCGTCGCGCCACATCTGGTTAAGCCACGAAATAGAGCAGGGGCGAAAGTTCTCTTTGGCGTAGTACCTGATCACTTGATCCGATGCGTAGGCGAGTGACATCGACGGGTCTAGTGCTTTGAGCCACGCGCCTGCTGTGTGTTCGGTGATCGTCATGCGCTGGTCGTACTCGTTGATCATGGCGAGCAGCCCGGTCACTTCAGTCAGATTCACTTTCGTTCCCCTTTTCTAGTGCGTCGAACGCGAGACGTATCGCGTCGTTCTTCTGCTGTTGCAGAGTCTGTTCAAGAACCTGACGGTTCCTGTCGTACTTCGTTTGCAGACCGCGCTTGCCCTTCATCTGAAGTTCCAATGTAGGCAACTTTGGAATCACATCAAAAGTGGATAACGCCCGAGAAACAACTTCGGGTTCCCACCCGGCATTCAATGCGCGCTCAACGATTTTGACTAAGCCGATGAAACTTCCTGTGGGGCGGTCTTGCTTTTCCCACCATGCCTGCGAAATGCCACGAGCCTGTTCGCTGTTAGGCGAACGGAAAACTTTGTGTTCAGTATTTGTATTCTGTTTTTGTAATTCTGTCTTTGTATCACTTGCTAAAAACCGACTATCGGTTTTACCGTTCTTCGGTTCACCGTCTGACGGTTTTTCGCTAGTCGGTTCATCGAACACAAGTGTTTCAGTTCGCACCTGCCCTAGTTCGTTCCTGACCCGGCGACGTTTGACGTAGCCAGCCTCTTCCAGTTCCTTCAGGGTCTTGTAGATCACACCGACCGATTCGCTTCCTTCACGGGCGAGGTTCTCCGCGCTGATCGACCAATCATCAGGCCGCGACAGGATTGCCACCAGAACCCCCCTAGCGCGGAATGACAGCCGTTCATCACGGGCTACGGCATTCCGTACCATGACGAAGTTTGCTTCGGGTCTGGCTGCGCGAATGATCATCGCTGCACCTGCCTGCGAAGGTAAATGCGTATTACAATTTGCTTCATCTAAGAGCCTCTTTCTTAGGTCATGCCCCCGACAGTTTGCGCTGTGCGGGGGCTTTCAATTTGTCTGGCAATTCTACACGGGCTGAATGCCGTGATGCTTCACATAATCCTTCAAACGCATAACGATCAGCCCGTCAGTCGAACCATCGGGCATCGCAACCAGCATGAACGGTCTTGTATCCCCGATGGGTCTGTGTTGTTCACTTTGTATCTCGCAACGCAGAAAGGCGGTGACGACTGGTTTGATTTGTGCGCCTGCTTTGACTTCGACACGCACATGACCGCCCCAAACTTCCTCGTGCCGCGAATTGACCCCGGTGATACCTAGAGCCTTGCGAGCCTTACGCGCCTTCGCGTCGCCTTTCGCACGGTTGCGTTTGCCCATGCACCGGGGACACTTGCAGCCGCGTATGTGGCCTTCGGGCCGCTTGAGTGGCGTACCGAAGAGGCCGCACCCGCAGACACAATCCGCTTTCGGTTTCAGATAGTCGGTCATAGTTTCAGATTAGTTCTGTATCGGAACCCGTCATCAAAGTCTTTGTCAAAGTAGATGCGCCCCCGGCGAAGTTGCAGACGCTCATTCGGAGTCAACCCGCCGAACATCCCGATTTTGTCGTCAATCGCATCAACTTCCATGATCATCGCCAAACACTCACGATGCACCTCGCACCTTCGACAGAACGACCACGCTGCATCCCAACGATCTTTCCGAACCCCATGCCCTGAAGGGAAAAAGATGCGTATGTTTTCACGCTGGTCAAGGCCGCGACACGCAGCCCGTTCACGCCACAGTTGAATACTCAAAGACCCGCCTGCCTTCGTCGGTGATACGGCATACATTCTGCTGTTCGCCTGCCATCGACAAGCGTGTACGCCCTGTGGATTCAATAAAACCTTGCTGGCGTAGTTCGCTGCACCGCATCCAGTAGGCGCACCCGGGCGTTCTCAGCCCGGATGCTTCGCCTGCCTCTTCGTCGGTCAGTTCACCGTTCAGCCAATACTGTTCCAGTAGTCGATGCCGTTGTGACCCTGCTCGCGGGGCTACGGATTGCGCAGCCTTGCGGGTGGTCGTGGGCGCGTTGGGACGCACAGGGACAGTCGGCTGGATCGCTTTGACCGCAAGCGAGCAGATCGCCGCAACCACTTTCGGATCAACTTCTGACAGTCGATCATGCAAAGCAAGGTACTTCAGGTCGTTCAGATGTTGAACAATGTCATTCATACCATTCATCCCCGTACACGAAGAACGGATGCAACCCAAGTTCCTTGACGCAGAACCTGTCTGCGTCGTATCTGCGGATGGTGCGCCCTGAACGGAATAGCGACTTGTATTGGGTCTTTCTGGCTGTCGGGATCAACGCCAAGATCGGTTCAACGCTGAACCGTTTTTGCGTTCGTTGGCCCCTGTTGCGGTTCACTTCCCGGCCCTTGTTCTTGCAGTCGGTGCAACGACAACCGTGCTTGTAGCCCGAATAGGTGCCGTGAATCATCCCGGTACCGCCTTCGCCGGTGGTGACCATGTTTCCCATTGGTCTGCCCGGTGCGCCAAAGCGCAGGTCATCGTGCCGTCATCCTCGCGGAAGATTTGCACCAGCACCTGCCCGATGCCGCAGAAGTCGTCAGCCACAAACGGGAAGTACCCGGTTCCGTCTGCTTCCACGAAGCCTGCGATGGTGGTGCGCAACTGTTCAATGTAGTCACGGGCCTCTTCGATCAGGTCGCACAAGGCTTCCCCCAACCCGGCATCGTCGCCCTGCCTACGCAGATTCTCGTTCGCCCCGCGCATCAGTATTAGCGCGTTGTTCAGTCGTTCAACTTCCACTTTCCACCGCATTCCAAATCCGTTTGAACACATCAGGTCGGTTGGCTTTGACCCATTCACGGCACATCGAATCCCGCTTGGCTTTCTTCTGCGCGTTGATCTGATGCTTCCGTTTCCCGAACGGTGTGTTGCGGTACGCCTTGAGATAGTCCTTGTTTGCTTGCGCACAGATTTCGCATCTGCACACCTTCCGCATGTATGCCGAACGACCGTGTTTCATTCTTCCACCAATCTGTATCGCGCAAATTCGTCAACAAACTCTTGCGCTTCACAATCAAGGTCAACGTAAAAAACCTCAACTTTGACAACATCGTTCACGTTGCAAGTGATGGTGATTTGCTCAATCCGTTCCGCTTCTAAACCAAACAGTTCGCACAGTTGTTGTCCAAGTTTGTAACCATGAACAGGTCGAATGCTCACGAAAGCGCCTCTTTCATTTCCAGCAGTTGTTTGATGACCGCTGACGCTTCCGCTTTGGTCAGGTCTTTTGCGCTCGTGATCGTGCGCCCCGTGACGTTGCTTGCCACATCCTTTGCTGATTCAAGGTTGCATTCCCGAACCAGTTTCTTGATCGTGCCGATCTGCGGTTCTGTGATCTGCCCGTCACCAATCGGGATCACAGGGGCCGCTTCACCGGGTTCCTTGACGGGTGCCGATGGCCTGCGTGGGGCTGGCGTGTGGTTTGTCGGATGGTTCGCCCGTTCGTAGGACTGCGCATCGGGGTCGGTTTCGTCAGTTGGCAAGCAGAGGGTTTGCAACAGCGCGGTGCGAAACGCGACACTCATCGCCTTTGCTGTTGCCTTGTCACCTGAGTCGAAGGATTCCGCTGGCACCGTGGTTTCAATGCTTGAGCCGTCGCTGGCGTGGAACGTATAGCGCACCATCACGCGAACGCTCGCCATATTCTTCGACGGAGTGCCTACCTGCACCGTTTCGTACTGGTAATCCAACACTTGTGGCGTGACGACGATGCCGTGCTTCCGCAGCGCTGGTGACACAGCGTTCACCACCGCGTCAATGCCACGAAAGTTGAAGTTTTGGTGGGTGTTGCGGTCGCCCTTTCGTACCGCGCCGACCTCTTCCATGACCCGCGACAACGCTGCGACGATGCCCGGGTTGAACGGTGTTGTATCTGGTTTCATTTCACTTTCCCCTTCCGAAGCGCATGACCCGAATGGGCGCGCCTTCCGTCATGTACTGCTTGGCAAGTTCCGGGTGCGCTGTCTTGAATGCTTCGAGATCGAATCTTGCGCGACCCTTCTGACGCTTCCACGAAAGGATCGTGCGCCCGTCAGCCACCACGAATTCGGCATCGCCCATGCGCTTGGCGATCTGATCCCGTGCGTACTGTTCAGCCTCTTCAGCGTCTTTCTTCATCTTCTTTGACGTTTCAAGGTCGGTGATCCAATTGACCAGATGCTCGTCGGCTTCGATGCCTTTGCCTTCCTCAACAGGGATCAACTGTTGAATCAAGTCAGCGGTCATTTCATCTTCCAACCAGCCCGGGATCGTCTCTTCGTCAACCGCGCTACCCAGCAGTTCTGCCATCTCGTTCAGTTGGTCGATGACACCGGGCTGAATCTGCATTGGGATCAGCGACAACTGCTGTTGACGGTCGAACACGCTGAAGTAAATCTGCGCCCCTGTGCAGTAGTGCTGAACGTGGCCTTGCAGAACCCACGCAGGCATCAGGTCGGATTCGTCACGAATCACTCTTGCGTTCGTTACCTTGCATTCCACGACGGTTGCGTAGTCATCGCTGGCGAAGTCCAGCGTTGCCACCCAACGACCACGCGCGAACATTTCTGTTGGCTCATGCAGGTTCATGCCAAGTTCGCTCGCTGCGAACCGACCTAGCCCCGACTCAAAGTAGATGCCCTTCAGCATCGCTGCGGTTGGTGGCGTGATCACGGGTTCACTCATCTTTGACGCGAACAGTTCTGCGCGTGTCGTAAATTCGCTCGCGCCCATCAGCGCACCCGCTTCTGACGCACCGAAGATGCAGTTGCCGTTTGTGTCCCGGTGGCGCAGGTTGCGCCATTCGACAGACCCGTGAACGGGTTTAGGTATCCGTTTCATGTTTTCCCCTTGCTTGTGGTGGGCTGATTTGCCCACGCTGAGAATCATGCCCGATGGGTGTAGCACGATGCAAGAACCCTGCTGAAAGCCCCATTTCATAGGGGTTTGGCGGGTACTTGCACACTTCTGTTCTTTAGGGGTACACTTCTGTTCATGGACACAGACAGCCTGCGACTTACCGCCCCGATGCCCTGCCATCAGCAGATCGTTCACTTGGATTGCATCCCTGCGGTTCCTCGTCAGCGGTATTCGCGTGTCTGCAAGACCTGCAAAACAGCATGGGAAATCACGCGCATCAGCGGTTCAGCAACCGATGCGATGCGCGTGGACATTCTTGAGTGGGAATCCTGAAACAACAACACAAACAGAAGGGGAATGAAATGACTGCAAAAGACAAACTAGATGAACTGCAACAAATGATGCGTGAAGAACAAGGTTTGTCAGCCGATGGCACGACTGCACCCGATTACGGGTACTCGTGCGATTACTGCAAAGAGAAAGCACACTACGACGCGCAGACGATCAGCGGTTTGTGGGCGTTCATGTGCGACCAACACTTTGCAGAACACACGCACAAGCGTCTTGGATGGGGATTCGGACAACGACTGGTTCCCATCACCGACTAAACACGACAGAACACAAAAGCCCCCTGCGCCATGACTCGCGGGGGGCTTTTGCATTTGGGGGTG
>Ga0208424_1000088_pt1 | contig 11176 bp, 18 predicted proteins | sample DEB3_08_DNA_2_FD_184521 | JGI IMG/M metagenome (GOLD analysis project Ga0208424, IMG submission 184521) | Aqueous microbial communities from the Delaware River and Bay under freshwater to marine salinity gradient to study organic matter... | ecosystem: Environmental > Aquatic > Marine > Coastal ... | reverse complement strand
GGGGTCATACGATCGCGCTTACCGCTGTTGCATTTGATACAAGCGGCGACCATATTGGTAGCTTCATCAGTTCCACCTTTGCTAATGGGTATTAAGTGATCTACTGTGTTGGCTTCTTGTCCGCAGTAATGGCAGGTGAAGTAATCGCGTTCTAATACCAACTTGCGAACTCTCTGATAATAGGCTGAGTTATATCTCTTGTGACTCAATGCCAGCCCTTAGTCTCAAAGTGATGTAATGCTTTACAACTGTCATCGTATCTGTGACGTATGTATTTGATAGATGCTTTTATTTGACCTTCAGGGCTTAGGTCTCGATACCAAGTGGATCGCATTTGGCCCAGCCCATAGTGAGAGCCATTCCTAGCCTTTGGATTCCATCGAGACTCGTAATGTATAAGCCAATTAAAGCATTGAAACTCTCGCCAAGTAAGAAGGTTGTAAGCATATAGTTTTAGATTCATATCTGCTTTTGATGGCGTTGGATTTATTGTTGTGAATACGGCAGCTGCTAAGGTCAGAGGTATCAACCGAAGACAAAGGCCGCCCCTAACACTACGACGACGGGCTGCCTTCGGGCCCCGCCTTCGAGGGAGTGTAATCACCTTGTCAAGCTCCTCGCAACTTAGTCTCATATTCTAAGACGGCTTTGCTCATACCTTCGGTTCCGGGAAACAGATCTACCATCTCATCACCTATTTGATAATTTAACAATTCCAATATCCATTCGTTAAATCTTGCCGGTTTCGAACCCCGTAAACCTTTTCGCTGGGCTCTAGCACAATGCATATAATCGCGCACCATTGGACGTCTGTTTTTCTCTTGTCTGCCACCATACATAATTACTGGCTCCCAAGCGTATTGAACAGTTACGTTCCACCATATTTGATGAATACTTTTAGTCCAAGCGCATACTCGGGCTTTGGGTGGAATAATTGAACAATAGAACGGCAAGGTAGGAGTATGCAAGCTAACCGCCCAACCATCCGGAAATTCGTCCATTAACCGTTCAATTAACTCAATATGCTTTTCTTTTTTATCATACTCAGCGGCTTCAGGGTGTAAATCCCCGTAAAAACGTTTTGCAAGGCCTAAGTAAGGCGGATCAGCGTAAGCAAATTTCATCCTTCCAACTCCAATACTTTCCTTACATCTATCTCATTTGCTCCATTAAGCCCAATTATGGCTTCTTTTAGCTTCTCTCTGCCATCTCCGTGAAACTTAGTCGTTAGGTAAGGCTCAGATAAACTGCCTTCCAACCAAGTAACTTGCTCTCCATTTGGATCAATCACTACATCTCCAACAAATACAAATTTGTCTAAAATGGCTTCTCGAGACGATTCTCGCACCGACTCAACTATTTCACTAGGTATATTGGCTTTTACCCATTCGACTAATTTGCGTTCGCTTAGCACATTCCACTTAAACTTTGGCTTAGTCGTTGTTATGTATGCGATTACCTCATCGCCTAATTCAGCCTTTACTCGATCAGCTCCGAGATTGTCCATCTCGGCCTTGAGTTCGGCTCGTAGTTCGTCCTTGAGGCGCTTTGCTTGGTCTGCTAGTAGGCTTATTGCCGCTAACTTCAGACTCAGGTCTTTGATTGCCATTTTGCTCCCTTACTTTCGCTCGTCTTAATCTAGTCTCTAATGAACTTAGGCTTATGCCCATATCTCGGGCTATAAACTCTTTATCGAAGCCCCACTCAAGCATCTGACGGATATATCTGATTGAGTGGATTCTTCGCTTTACTTCTCCTTGCTCGCCCATCCGTCTCCTTTGAAATGGGTCGGTGTTGGCGTCCATACTCGCCACATCCTCACTCCACAATTCTGACAGATTACTTCTTTTGGGGCATCAAAGCCGAGTGCGACATCCGTAATGGCTTCACATTTATCGCACTTGAACTCATATATCGGCATCAATGAACCTCTCAAGAGTGGCGTTGCCATTCCAATAGCGTTCTTTAATGCGCTCTTGCCCATCAGCTATCCGGCAGATTCGACATTTAGCGTTCTTCATCTTGTAATTGCCACATTGGTCACAGCGGCCTATCTCATCCTCTCGATTAATGACTCGATCTACTGGATCAAATAGGCGCTGCTCAAAACAATTCTGACATTCCATTAACCAGACTTCATCGCCTTCGGTTATCTCGCTATCGTATTTAGTGATATAGCTGTGGACTGTCACCTTCTTACAAGGCCCGCATTTAAAGGGGTGTGCGTCTTTCACTTCTGAAATACCCATTTCCCATCTGATCCAATTCTCATCCATTTAGCTGTATGGCCAGATTTCGGTCTTGGGCATACCCAGCCGCGATATTCTTTGCCTTCTTTGTTGCCTTGTTTAAGCACCATCGGACCACAGCCTTCAGCACATAGCGGCACTTCATCTACTACTTCTGCGCCGAATTCCGCTGCGATAGCCGTAACATCCCAGACAATCGGTTCAGGGTCGTTTGGTCTTGTCTCTTTGATAAATTCGGCGAGTTCAGGCTTGGTCGTCTGAATTGGTTTCTTTGGGCTAGCGCTTGGCTTTGCAAAATATCCAGCGAGATTAAGAGCTCGTCCAAGAGAGCCAGTCTCCGCAAGTTCCAAAGCATATTGCTTTGATTTTGATTCCGAACTAAGTCCGGTTGTCCAAGCCGCAGCATCCGCTTCAGTCCGATAAAGCTCGCACTTAACAATATAGACATCACAGTTAGGCGTAAGCGATTCCTCAAGGACGTGGGTTTTAATCCGATAGTCTGGAAACGCATTTATAAACTCCTTTAGTCTGTCTTGCACACTTACATAATCATCAAGGTAATTCGACATTTAACTTTTCCCGTCCGGCGAACTCGTCGATCGCCATCTCTAGTTGTTCTTTTAAAGACCAGAACGTTCCGTCCGGCCAGTTCTGCACCTCATCGGCGCAAGGTTGGCAATAGAACCGCACTTGAGCCTTTCGGATAGGAGTTTCACTTTGCACTTTCCATACAGCTGGCGTCTGGGCTTTTAAGTGCCAAGTGCCATCTTTCATTTGTCCATAACGGCTTTTACAAATATCGCACCATTGGTGCTGGTTATAGTTGCGAGTCAGACTCAACGTCATCCCAATCTTCCGGTGTAGAAAATCGGCATCGACCCAAGATAGCGGCGTATCCAATGAGATCGAGATACGAATCTTCGCGCTCTGGACTTTCCACCATTCTGCTGAGTTTTGTCGCGATAAAGACGAGTGCCACGTCAGCTGGGTCTCTGAGCTGAATACCGAGCAGCCTCGCGATTTTGTAAATGCGTAAAAGATTGAATCTCGGATCACCATATTCAAGCCCCCTGTCATCGAGGGTGTTACCAGCATCCGAGAGCCAGTCACTTAACGATCTCTCTGACATTTAAGCTGCTCCGTCCTCGTTTATAACCTTCGTTAAACGCTTTGGCTTTGATGGCGACAATTGTGCGAACGCCTAAGTAATAGACTGAAATGACTGCTACGAAAATAATCGCGTCATTGAACATCAGCGTTCACCCCGAATCTGTCTAGCCAATAGGCTGAGATTTCTTCGCGGCTCAACCGCCCTCTAACTGATTTTCTACCTAGCGATTCAATTGCATATCTGCGAATGATTTGGCCTTTAACGTAATTTTTACCATCAGACCAAGCGCCAGAAGTAGAATCAAATCGAATTACTGCTGGATTATTTATCACTTACTCTCCCGTTCTGTAACCCTTAAATGGATTTACGGGATAAATGTATTTAATTAAATGGATTTATACAAGTAAAAGTTCGGAGTGTTGTATATCTAGGAATCCACAAAGCTTCTCAACCTTGCCGCTATTGGCGAAGTCCGTCTTATCTGGAAGGGCTTTTAATTGCCACTCAGGTTCGTTTATAGCCCCTAAATCGAACTGGTAGACCCCTTGTGGGGTTGAGTTAATATAAAGCGTCCTAGCGCCCGTTCTAGCCCTTATATCGGCCAAATAATCCCACTTCTTCTTCTCAATCAAGAGAGTCGGGTAATGAGTGCGTCGGCACTTCATCTCGATATAGGCGTCGTGAGTAATGCCGTCTGCTCGGTCGGTCGCCGATAAAGGCGTCAAGTCCGGATAAACCGACTTGAGAGCCTCGAATAGCTCAACCTCGCGTAGGTAAATTAGACGTCTTCCTCGCCATCTTCCCACCCAATTTTCCTAATCGGATCTTGTGGGTCGATTACCCAGTCAGGCCAAGCGCTTCGATCCATAGCAAAGGCCAAAGCTAAGCCTTCATCCATTCCATTACGGCGACAAGTCTCGTAAATCTCTTTACAAGCAATCGCCCAGAAATCTAATTTGGTAGGCAACTCTTTAACTGTGCGGCGAGATTTAGCCGTTTTCTTGACCGGCTTCTTAACGCGCTTTTTTGTTGCCATTAGCCCCCACCTTCTTCGATAAGGCTAATTCTAACTGAGACTCCATTTTATCAAGGCGCGACACAATGGGGATATTTTCTAATTTGATTATGTAACGAAGCCCAGCGATAAGTAAGGCGATTGATCCGAGAACCGAAGCTACGAATCCAGCGATGGTATTGGCGTCCATTACCGGACTCGCCCGTAACGCTCGTAGTTAGGGTTCAGCCAGTTGATAATGCTAGGCAAGACTGATACTAGAGCCGCATTTGCAATCGCATCGACATCCCAACCCACCGCGAGGTATGTTGCGAGGGCTGTTGCTAGGAACGTCTTGGCCCAACTTTCCGCCATCTTCTTTAAGTCGGTCATTTCTGTCTCCTTCGAGGTCAAACCATTTCCCGTCATTGTCTCCCAAAGTTGTAAAGCTAATATGAAAATGCGAGCGGTGAGGATTCGCCCCTTTGTATTTGCGGCGCTTCCATCCCAATATCGGGCTCATAATCTTGCCGTCGTAGATAATGTATTTAATACGCTTATCTCCGCGCTTGGCAGACTTACGAATTTTCTCCACCAGCGCATAAGTTTCCTCAGGGTGCGCGTTTAGGTTTGCGTCTATATCTAAAGCTCTGACGATTCCTCGAGAGTCTGGTATATGGTCAGAAGCGCCTTTGGCAACGTGACGAGCATCAGCCACCCAGCCGTCAGACTTACGATCGCGATCAGGATAATCATCATCTATTTGCTCTCTGAGTTGTTGCCCAGCTTTACACAGTTTCGGCATTTATCCAATTACCTAATTCTTCGTTCCAATACCAAGATTGACCCTCTGGTTTTGGTTCGGGCGATTTCCACAAACAAGTTTCTTCATCCAATATCCAAGAATTAAAAGGCTTTGGCGGAATAAATGCATCTAAATTTTCATCATAAAAAAAACCGATGCCGGCGTAATTTTTTCTAATTTTTTTGTTATATGACGTCCGCACACATTTTTTCTGTTTGAAATTTGCATACCATTGTTCAGGTGTAAGACCTTCAATGAGTTGACTTTCATTGACACCAGTGATTACTTCTACAACTACGTTGTTTTCATCCAAAATTGCGTAGTGCGCCATTATGACCAACTCACATTTCCACTGCCAGCTGTAATTCTTTTATATGAATACAATCCATCTGTTCCAGTCGCATCTGCAGTCAATCCTGCCCCTACTGTAATAGTTCCCGCGCTTGTTAACCAACGCAAAATAACTACACCACTTCCACCTTGACTAAAGTTAGTTGCTTCGGGATCTGAACCACCGCCACCACCGCCTTTATTAGCACTGCCATTTTGGCCATCTGCGCCCGAACCAGTAGAATTCGTAGAACCATTTCCACCGCCGCCGTTTCCGCCAGCTGGTAATACACCAACGTTCGATCCATTGACGTTACTCCCGCCACCACCGCCACCACCATAATAAAGTGACGTGCCGGTTATTGAAGTTGCAATTCCATCGCCACCATTACCGCCGCCAGCTCCAACAGTTCCCGTAGCTAATCTAACGCCAGAATTCGCGCCACTTACGCCGACTGCACCAGCTCCACCACCACCAGCAGCAGAAGCATCAGCAGAACCAGCAGCTCCGTGACCACCTCTGTAACCTTGACCGCTAGTCGGAGAACCACCGCCCGCACTGGAATTTCCGTAGTCAAATGAAGCGCCGCCACCAGAACCCCCAGCTGAACCAGCTGTGGCTCGAGAACTTGCACCATATCCACCACCATCACAAGTTATTGTGCTGAAATATGATGAAGTTCCATTTGACGAAGACCCGCCAGCACCCACTTGAACAGCGTAGTTTGTTCCTTTAGTTATTGTTAATGCGGTTTCAAGACTGCCGCCGCCGCCGGTAGCGCCAATCGTGCAACGCAAACCACCTGCACCACCGCCGCCGTATTTACCAGCGCCGCCACCTGCAACAACTAGGTAATCAACAGTTATTCCGCGAGGATAATTTTGTGATGAAACAATACCGATTAAAGGCGTTGGCATTAAGCAATGTCTCCCACTACATACCAAGAATCAGTTCCAACTTTGATAAGTGTGGCAGCTGAGTATTGAACGCGAAGTTTAGGTGCGGTTGCAGTTGCTCCGGTTGACGCAACAGTTACTCCGGCCGCTCCTTGAATAGTCACTTGTCCAGCGCCAATAGCAATAATGTTAATTGCTGATCCAGTTGGAAAAGCAACTGAGGAATTTAATGGAATTGTGTAAGTCTGCGCTGAAGCGTTCGATGCAGTGATTAACTTATTGCGATTGTCAGTTAATACAAATGTGTAAGTTGTGCCAGTCTGAGCGTTGAGCGTTAATTGACCCAAAGCCGAATCGACTGATGAACCCAATGAACGGATAGCCGATGCGCCATCCTTAACCAACGCCGTATCGTCGGGCGTTGTCCAGCCAAAGTTCGTCGTTGTTGCCATTAGCTAATTACTCCTGTCGCGTTCTGCCAAGTAAGTGTAGCGGACATAGTTGCCCAAGTAAGGGAAGCCGCTACATCTTCCCAAGCTTCGGTAAAGGTATTAAATTCTGTAGGGCTGAGATTTAGGGTGACAAATAACCCACCCACCGACGCCCTAAACGACCAGCCCTCAACAAAGCCCAGAAATGAGCCGCCGGAGATATTGGCTGGAAGGTTCTGAATTGCAACCGGTAGGCCCATAAATACATTTATCAGGGCGTCTCGATCTGTGTCGTCAATTTCAGGGGATTGGATTGGAAAAGTAATGGATTGGAATTGAGCATAGGGGCTCGAGCGCAACGCAATAATCTTGTCTGCGAAGTCCTCGACATCTGCGGCGTTCTTCAGGTAGGAGTTATATTGCTCAGCGTAAAGGCCATAGTTGGCTTGGCTGGTTAAGTCTTGTGAAGTGTAAGAGTTGTTGAAGTTATTGCCGTAATCGACAGTTAGTTTATTAAGTAGGTTACCTTGACGGGTAACGGCGCTAACGCCAGAAGCGAGCGCGTGATTGCCGTCGAGTTCGGTATAGCCATAAGTCTCGAGGTAATCCTGTCGGTGGCTTGCATCAGCATAAGAAATGCGGCCCTGTGGATCTTCGTATAAATAGCCTAAAGCTGAGTTGGCGATTTGATGAGCGATTGGCGCGATATATGAGTCGGTAATTTGTCGGCTTACCATCGTATATTCGCCAGCGTCAATTTGACCTAGTCCAACGTTTCCAGCATTAGCCCAAGTGATTGTAGGATCGTATGCGGCCCAAGTTTCGGCAGCTGGAACTTCATTCCAAGAAGCTAAAAGCAAATCATCTAATAGGTCTTGAATTTGTGCGCCGTCTAATCCTTCCGCTAAGTTGCCATCAAATAAAGCGCGGTTGAGTTTGCTTAGTGCTCCCAGCGCGACGATATTGACGCGGGTTACTGTGGCAACTGATCCGGCTGAATTAACTTCGATGGCTAAGTCAGAAATGCGGCCGCCAAAGATAGGCACATAAGTAGCCGTTGAGTCTTGCACTTCGATAGTTATCGCGGTGTTGATAGACCAGTTATAAACTGTGTTACTTGTGTTGATAAGGCTTAAGTTGCAATAAGCCGGAAGCGTTTGAGCATTGAAGTCAGTTCGACCAGCGGTGATAGTTAGGCTGGTTAAGGATATATCTGTGACGTCTGTGCCGTTGGCTTTAACGCGCCAGACTGGACTCCAAGAGGTCATAAGATTTGGGCCGTTGTCCTTAAGTCACCAGCGCCGGTAGTGCCGCGATTGGTTGAGGTATTCAGAGCAGATACAACAGCTCGAGTAAATCCTTCTTCGTCGATGATACTTGGAGCGTTGACAACAACAGTCACTCCGCTAGCAGCTGCAATTCCAGCCAAAGTATTGGTATTTACTGTGCCTGCATTACTAGGAATTGAAAATGTTGATGCTGATGGAATGCTTGGAACTGTAACACTAGGAGTGGCGGTTGTTGTTGGCGTAGATACGACGGGAGTTGGGCTTGTAGTCACTTTGGGCGCGTTTGTCGTTGTTGCCGCGAGAGATGCTCCGCCAAAAGGAAGGCTAGAAGTTGGGATTGATCCCGTCATCGCGGTTTGAGACGTGCCGATGTTAGGGATAGTCGAAACGTTAGGCAAAATGGGAATGGCGTTATAAGCGCGAATAATCTTATTTACTGCGTCAATTACGTCATTGGCTAATTCTTTTACTTTATTCGTCACAGTTGCGACGATTGTAATGATTCCAGCAATAGTAGCGCCAACGGCTTTAATTGCGGCAACAAGACCATTTTCGAAGATAGGAATCAGGAAGTTCTTAGCAAAGGCCCAAAGGTCGCGTAAAGCTTCTTCATTATCCTTAAATGCTTTAACAATTGGATCGACTGCGGCTCGTTTGGCTTCTTGGAATTTGGGAATTAAGACGTTGACAAAGTAATCTAAAAGTTGGCGCAAAATAGGCAACAGGGCAGCACCGACGGATTCTTTAGCTTCGTCAAAACTAACTTTTAACCGGTTAATCTGACCCTCAAAGGTATTGGCTTGAGTTGCCGCAGCGCCGCCGAATGTGTTGGCGAGTTGCTTAACAGTTCCCTCAAAGCCAAGAGTTTTAGCTTCAGCGGCGGTAATTCCAACACCTAGACGAGTAAGTGTTGTGTTGTTGCCTTCGTATGCCTTCGCCAATGCGTTAGTGACTGTCTCAACGTCTTTTCCGGTGGCGGCTGAGATGTCAAGAGCAAGGTTTAATAATTCTTGAGATTTCTCTACTGATCCTGTGGCTACCGCTAAACGCTGAAGTGCTGGGCGAAGCTTGTCATCAGCGACTCCGGTGGCTAATGAGGTTTTGAGTATTTGATCTTCAATTGCCGCGATTTGAGCTTCAGTTGCACCCGTAACGTTTTCTAATGCAGCAGCTAAACGCTTTTGAGCCGCTTCATCTTCGATGGCGGCTTTAACGCCTTCAATGGCTAATTTGCCCGCATACGCCGCAGCAGCGGCAGCAGCGACAGCAAAAGCAGCAGCAGCAGCTTTGCCCATATTCTTTGCTTTATCGCCAAAGGTTTCAACTTCCTTACCGGACTTGTTCATATCCGTTAGGAATTGTTTTGTCTCAGCTAGGATTTCTAACTTTAACGTTCTATATTCTTTAGCCATTATTTATTCCAGTCCGCAACAATACGATTGAACGCATCAATCCATTTTCTTGTTAGTTCAGGCTGAACCTTGCGAAGGGTTGGATAAATAAACCAACCTCTCGATCCGCGACCATATCGCCCCGACCAATTTGGGAATTGTTTAAGTTTTGGATTTTTAGTTCCGAACTCCAGTCCACCCCATAAGATCTGAGTATTTCCACCACCAGAAAATTTCTGTCCAACGTAACCAAGATCAATTCGACCGGTTTTTGAACTTTTCGCCACTTTAGCCCCGTCGACGACTCTGCGGACTGCTTTACCCGAAACTGTTCGTCCGTATCCGGCTTGACGAATTTCTCCCAGAGTGTATTCGGCCATTGCATTTGATTCTCTTCGCGCTTCTGCCTCAGCAGCTTGACCCATAAGCGTAAAACGCTTAGCAAGACGAGCCAGCTCTTTTTGCGAAAAAGCCGATAATCCCTCATCTGCCACCCTTGCGCTCCTTCAGTATTTCAATCGCCGTTAATACTTGGTCGATGTCAGTCCATTCGCTCATCGGGATTCCGGTTGCTATCGCGATCTCAACTATGAGTCGGTTTATGCTTCCGGATTCGAAGCTTTTGGGCTTTCATCTCCTATCGTCATCTCCTCGACCGATAACTCCCAAATCTCTTGAGATTTAGTCGGCTTTCCTGCCGCTTCGCGTTTGTAAGCAAAGTAGGCTAAGTCAAGGAAGTCCGCTTGTTGGTAAGCTGAAATATCCTTCATCGAATAAATCGACTTGCCCGTTTTGCGTTCCCATTTCGCCCACTCAGGGAGTCCAGCGTTATAGGTGACTTCCTCGCCGTTCGTGTATTTAATTGTGATGCTTAACTTCATAGCTCCCGATCTCCCTCTTAACTAAATGTCTCTGTTACTTCGCCTTTTGAAATCTTAAAGGTGAAGGATACTGTCTGCGCGTCAATTCCAGAACCGCCAGCGGTAGGAAACTCTGGAAGAATTGGGAAAACAAATTGAGCGCCAGTTGCGGCGGTCATTGTTACGCTGATTGTCGTGTCAGGTGCGGATTCAGCTGCGGCCCAAAGTGCCTCGCATACTGAGTTAGCTTTACCCCAGTCGGCAAGCATATCGAGCTGGAATGTGCCTTCGATGTTAACTGTCTTGTAAGCCTCGCCATCGAGAGTCTGATAAGTCTCGCGAACGTTAGTCTTAGTAAGAACCGCGTTGGTAGCTTGGGCGTCGATGTCCGTTCCACCTGTGAAAGACAACGAGACGTCGCGACCGGTGATTACTGTGGTTGCCACTTTTTCTCCTTAATTGGTTTGTGTGTAATAGGTGGAGACGCGAATATCGGCGACTAATAAATTAACCGCTCCCACTTGCGTAACCGATGGCCGCTCTACTGGGCCGACTGTGTAGCCGTCCGGTATGACTGCCAAAACTGAAAATATCAGCTGCTCAAGATTATCAAGAGAGGCTGGGTTGGAAAGATAAGCAACTCCGCAAGTGATAGTTAAGTTAATCTTTGCGTGAATGGTTGCGTCGTTAATTGTGTTGAGTTCTAGGTAAGGCGAATCCGGCACAAGAATAACCGCTGGCACTTGAACCGCTTCCGGAACGTATGAATAAACGTTAGCGGAAACTGACCCGAGTGCGGTCGCCAGCGGTGTCCGGATG
>Ga0208424_1000084_pt1 | contig 11611 bp, 23 predicted proteins | sample DEB3_08_DNA_2_FD_184521 | JGI IMG/M metagenome (GOLD analysis project Ga0208424, IMG submission 184521) | Aqueous microbial communities from the Delaware River and Bay under freshwater to marine salinity gradient to study organic matter... | ecosystem: Environmental > Aquatic > Marine > Coastal ... | reverse complement strand
ACCCGAAGTTTCATTTAGACCAATTGCCAAATATCTGAAAGCATCGGAGGCGTGAGAAGACCAATCGTGCAGTGGTCGCTCGTAGAAGATTTTGCGCTTCTCATCGTAATCCCTTCGATAGTTTCTGAGTGCGTCGAGTCCTTGTTTGACCTTTGGCACATTGAACCAGCATCGCGGGAGAAGCCTTCGCACCGCTTGGATGCCATCATCGACCCCTAAGCGCGGGGCAACCCGAATGTTTAATCCAGCATCGGTTAAAACCTCTAGTCGGCTTTTCCCCGTGCCGAGTTCCCGCACTTGAACATCGTGAGGTAGGATTTGCTCGGCTTTGTCCCACGCATTATGCCTTAACCAATTTACATAATTGTCAAGGCCGACCCCGTTATTCTCGTGAAAGTCCATCAGCCGGACTTCCGCGCCAGCTACTTGAGCCACCCAAATTGCGGTTGAATCGCCCATTCCTAAGTCCCATCCGGCTATTGTTCTACAGAGGTCATCACGGGGAATGGTCTGAATTTGGTTCTTTTCGTCCAAATCGTTGAGCAGTTGACCGTAGTAGCTGCCCTCTACCGCCGCACTGAATGAGCATTCAAACTCTTGTAGATACTTGTCGTCCCCCATCTCCAGCCGTGCGGCCTTGAGTTCGGTCTCGCTCAATACTTGCGTTTGGGATGCTTTGAACTCCAGCAGTCCCCAACCTTCCTCTGTTTCTGCCCGATCTCTGAGGTCTTTAAAGTGATTGTGGCCCTTTGGCGTTCCGATGAATAGACACCACCCGAGTCTGTCAGCCAATGCCGGACGGATTATGTCTGTCCAAATCTTTGGGTTTTGGTCGCCAATCTCGTCAAGAATCACCCCATCGAAGTACTGTCCGCGCAGTGAATCGGGGTTGTCTGAGCCGTATAGCTGAATCCTACGGTTCCAAAAGTCCACCCGCAACTCTGAGATATTCTCAGTTCCCCCGAGAGGTCTAGCGTACTTCGTGAGGTAGTCCCATGCCACCCTCTTTGCTTGCCCGTATGTTGGGGCAATGTAAGCGTAGCGCGGGTTTTCCTTTTGGTTTTGAACCGCATCCTTAATCAGATGGTTGATCGCGCTGACCGTCTTTCCCATCCTTCGGTGGGCCACCACCACCCCGAATCTGTGAGCGTCTAGCAGAGTGTGAATCTGCAATTGCTCCCGTCTCGGGGAGTAGGGGATTACGATGGATTGTTCGGTTGCGCCCATGTGACTTTCATTTCAATGGGATTGTTCGCGTCTCCCGCATGTTCTGTTCTTGCCAGCTTGGGGATGTGATACTCCACCACTGACTGAAACAACTCAAATGCCTTTGCGGGGTTTGGCTTTATGTCATGCTCGGGGTCGCCATTTGCCACCTTATCGAGCCACTCAGTGAGCCTATAAGCGTTTCCATCTACGAAGGTAGCTATGGCTTGTCTTGCCTCAGATGTGGCCTTATTGGGCGTTCCTGCGGCCCTGCCGCCGTATCTTACGCCACTCATATAGCACCCCTGCTATCTTTAGCTACTATAGCTAGCATTGTTTTCTTTTGCATTACCAATTCCTTTAGGTCTGTTGGTATTACTTAGTATATAGCAGACTCAATTCTTCATCTAGCTTTCGGCGTGTTTCGGGGTCTGCCAATAGGCTTACGGGTAATAGTCCAGCAAGAATGTCGGATTCGTTTCGGCGCATTGGGTCAAATGCTGCGAATCTTGATCGCAAGTCACCCGGGTTGAAAATAAGTCTTTCCTTATCCACATCAAGGCCGGAATAACCTCTGTTAGCCAATTCTTGATTTGATAATCGTTTCCATTCTTGAATGTTGAAGTTTGGGTTTTCGTTGGCTAATTGTTGCCGGACAAGATCGGATACCTCTGTTCGTGTATCCACATTTGCCATCTCTCCCCTGCTCATCAATGGCATTGTTCTTGCTGTTTCGCCACCAGCATAGCGTTCAGCATAAGCGGGTTCAAAACTTGTATATACACCGATTCCCATCTTTCCCTTTACCGATGGGGTAAATGTAGAAAAGTCTTGTGGCGCGTCAGTGGCATGATAAACATCAGTCTCAAACCCCATAGCCTTTGCTCTGTCCATTGACGTATTGTTGGGTGGCAGTCCCAAACCGCCCTCACTAATTGGCAGTTCTGCGTTCTTTTGTGCTGTGTCTAGTGCCGCTTGTTGGGGATACTCAAATTCTTTGTTATACCCATATTCATAGGGATAACCCTCAGTAGATAGCGTTTTGGCTTTTACCTTTTTGGTAAGAATGTCGTATTCGCCATTTAATGTGTTTTCACCATGCTGTTTGGCGTAGGCTTTACTCGTTGATACCCAATCGCCATCGTTTATGTCTTTCACGCCTTTAGGCACAGCACGATAAACCTCTACCTCTGCATCCGGTTTGCCTCTTGTCTTTAGAGCCGCAATGCGCCATTCAGAATCAATTAGCTTGTCACCAATGCCATAAAGCTGTTTGCCTTGTGAAGAATACACATCATCCGGTAGGATTTTGGTCAAGTCATCCAATGTCGCGCCGTATCGTCTAGCGTTTGGTGCTTGGTGACTGCCACGGTATGACAATATGTCGTCAACGGGCTTGATGCTCATGCCAACGGGTAAACCCTTAGTGGCTTTGCCCAACAGTCCAGCAGCGGGAGCCACAGTTAATGCAGCCTCAGCCACTTCCGGCCTAACTTGTGTGGTCATGCCACTGCCCGTAGTCAGCGGTTCACCGTAGGCCATTCTCTCCATCGTCTGCTGTACTGCCGGAATCCCCAATAGGTTCATCAGCATTTCAGCGGGTGGGTTTGAATAGCCAAATGGCTTGGCAGCGAATCCTTGTGCTTGTTTTAGGCGTTCAGCAAGCAACCCGAGAATTGGGTTTTGCTGTGGCGTTGGGCGTATGTAGTCCATGCTGTCACCACTTTACTTTGTTGGCCCAATATGCCGCACTCATCTTGCCTTTTGCAATGTTCTCAGCGTGTCGGGCTTTGAATGCTTCGTTTCTCTTTGTGCCATCCGGCGAGCCTTTTACCCCTTGCTGCCCAAAACGAATCAGCTTCACATCTGAGCCACTCTTTGCCAGCACCGCATGACTCTTAGTAGGGTGTGATGGGGTCTTCTTTGGGGCGTTGTACCCCGAGAAGGTCTCTTTGCCGCGCTTAATCATTTCTTTGCGGTCTTTGCAGCGGCCTTGAATGCAGCCGCAGTTGGCGCACCCTTTGAGCCGACTTTTCTCATGCGCTCGGGGGTCTTGCCAGCAGCTTTTTGCTTTTCAATGCGTTCGCGTTTGGCGTGAATGTTTGCGTAGAGACCCTTCATTTCATCCTCTTACGCATTACCTTTGCCGCCTCACTCAGACTGATCGCAATGGCTTGATCTCGGTTTTTGACGACCTTGCCACCTTTGCCGGAGTGCAGTTCGCCAGCTTTGTACTCCGACATTACCTTGCCTACCTTCTTTTGTCCGGCAGGGGTCATCTTCATTTTCATCATGATTCTTCGCCTTCCATTTCGTCGGTAATGGGGCCGCCAACAATCCATGCCGAGCAAGTGCGCTTTGATGCACATTTGAAGTGAAACAACTCACAGTAACCTAAGTCGCCAGCATCGATCACATCCCATGCGTCTGCGTCTTCACCCATGCCCTTGTCGATGCAGTCCAGCATCTGAGAGGTTTGAATGAATGCCGCACAGTTCCCACAGCGTGATTTCTTCGCTTGATCGGCAGACAAACGCCAACCGCTTGCCAGCTTGCGCCAATAATCGTTATTGGGTTCGTTGGGGTTCATCGGGCCATACATCGCTTTGTCGATGGCCTTTTGACGACACTTGAGGTTTTCTTCAATGTCGTGAGTGGCAACGGGGCAAGAATCGCCTTCTTCTTCCATTGCTTTGCTTTGTTTGATCTCGATGCTGATCTCAGCAGCGGGGGCTAGAAGTCCGGTCATACAAACCCTTTAAAAAAGAGGGGCCGAAGCCCCGGCCTTTGACTGTTCACTTGTGGGAGGAAGACCACCAGCATCGGTTAATCGTATTCTAACGGTATTCCAATGTCTCTAGGCCACAAATCAAGCATCGTCATCGTGAATACCGTCTTTTTGTGAGCCTCCACCCACATCCGTTTTCTTTCTTCTTTGGACAGATGATTTCCTTGATCTAGCGAATAGTGGCAGTCTTGACACAATGCCGCTGTGTAAATGTCGGATGCTTTGATGCCCCGACCCTTTCCGTGTTCTGACCAATTGGAGTGTGCCGCTTGCACATTTCCATCCCGTCCGCAGTGTTGGCAGAGTAGGGAGGCCACATTCTTTAGATGGGTCTTGCTCCGGTAATAGGTATATTTAGGAAACATCAAGCCCATGTGTGTCCTTGTAAGTTGTTGGGGAGGAATTACCAGCGGTGGCGCAAGCACTCCACAGAGGCGGCAACCACATGAACCATCCAACACGGATAGGGACTGTACAGGTGGTCTAGGGCTTCTTCTCTCCCCACCTACGGCGTAGCATCCTTTCGGTCTAGCCCTCAGCCGCAATCCCCATGCGTGTTAGTTGTTGGTGTCGTGTCCTAATCCAAGGGAGGGGCACACAATGGACTTCGGCAAGCAACGATCAATTGCCCTTTTACACTTGCCTCACTTTACTCGGCCCGAATAAAGTTTTTGGCAATTCAGCATTCTGATGACACCAACACGGGTGGGGACTGTTCGGTTTTTCCCCATACGGGTAAATCTCCTCCACCGAAAGGACTGGTTTGCAACCCAGTTCAGTCCCCATGCGTGTTGATGTTGGTGTCTCCCATAAGGCAGGGTTAGGCGCAACTACACGAGAAAACCCACGGAGCCGAACCGTTTACACCAACATGATTAGTCTACATCAATTTCCTTTTCCGCTGCCCATGCTAATAGCCACTCAATGAACTCTGACCCTTCTTCAATCGTAAACTTGTGAGACTGTAGCCCTAATTGAACCACCCTCTCACCATCAAGTGAAGGGGCTACCTTTCCAATCTTGCGATTTGTCTCATGCGCCCATTGGTCTATCAATAATCGCTTCCAATCGTCAGCAGTCCATTTAGAACCCACAGCCTTCATAGCAATATGTATCTTGTGAATAATCCCGTGAAACATATCGTTCTGTTCTGCACTGCGTCGAGATTGTTTTATTTCAATCCTTAATTTCTGTCCAGCCATCAATGCGGCTTTTATTTGAGGCCACACATCTTTAATTACTGCGTGTCCTTGTTGGGGGTTGTATAAAGTGAAATTCATATTTCCCTCACCATAATATCTATTCCTTCATTTGAAGAATAAACCTTTGTTAAATGCAAATCGACCACTTGTTTGTCATCAAGATACACGATGCCATTCATGCCATCTAAAACCGCTTTGACAATGTTGTCAATGTCGGGTTTTTTGGTCGGTCGCTCTGTTCCGTGAATACAAGCGTTTTGGCGCGTTTTTGAGTACGATGGCGGTATGGGTATTCGGATGTGAAGAAAAGCCGCTACAGCGCCGTTTAAAGGGCTTGTAGACCCCATCGCTTGCTTGGCATAGGTTTGGATGGACTTCTCGTAGCCCAAAGTCTTGGAATCCGTGTAAGTTTTGACAAAGGTTCCTTGTCGGGCAAAGCGGGGTCTGCCCTTTCCGGCGACTTGTGGGACGGTGAAATAAATTTGAATCATTTTAATTGTGTCGCGTTGCTCATGTCGATATATGCGTTTGATCGAGTTATTCGACCGCCGTTAATTGTTTTTTGTGTTTCGGTCTGCATGATCGTTATTTCCGGCACATAGCTATATTCGTTTGATATTTGTTGGACAAGAAGTAAATCGGACTGCATCAAATACAAAAATCCAATAAACGGAACTTGGAGTGCGTGAGATATTCTGCGCCCCTTTTCCAATTTGTCGAAGGTCACCAACCACTGATAATTAAATCGTCCGATAAATTCTTCAATGGTCATGTCTCTGCATTTGGTTTCGACCACCCGCATGATTTGATTTTGTTTTATCAAGATCGCGTCAATGTCTGCGGGTTTGTCTTTTGGTGTTTCGCAATACTCGTATTCCGGAAAGTGTTTAGCGAATATCTCCATCGCTCTGTGTTCCGCTTTCAGCGATTCGCGTCCTCTCGGCGTTTTTATGTCCATCAATGCGCTCCCTCACCAAACGGGGTAAGTCTGCCCACATTTCGTGCGAATCTTTCAACTCCTTCACCCGATGGCGTGTGTATTCGAGCCACCCCTTCGTCATCGCCAAAGTCGCATAGTGTGAAGTCAAGGTCTCCAGTGATGCATAGCGCTCGGTTGATGGTCTCGATGGGTGGTCTGTGTCCATGCTTGACTCGCTCCAGCAGTTCATGCGCTTCAAAATAATTCATCAAAATTCCTCATCAAGCCAATGTTTCACGGGTGCGCTTTTTGGCAATAACTCTGAAAGTTCCCGCTTGACGGGTTTGTCTCCCCATTGGTGTCTGCTGCACATCGGCCTACCCATGTTCACCGACCAACGCATATTGCAGCCGGGGACTGAACACATCAGACGCTGAATATCATCAATCGGGTCTTTTTTCTCATTGAGTTGATTTTTGAACGACATTTAATTTCTCCCGTTATCGTATTGCCCTTCGGCTACTTTCAGAAAATTGGTGGGCATCATCAGCCAATCAAAGCTAGCCTTCCATGCCCGACCGTTGCGGTTTTGTGTTCTGCCTGACAAAAAATCAGACTTATGAACTTGGCGAAAAATTTGCCGAAAAATCTCAATGCCTTCTTCTTTGGATTTCAAATCATCCTCGGCATCTACATCGCGCCATCGGCTGACCAAATGCTTGCGCCTTGTGTCGTTCAGCATCAACACCCGTGGAAGGCTTTCTTCGTGATAAACATTCAAAATTTCATCACATGGACAACTTATGCGCTTTGGGTTGATAACCGATGTATCGGTTTCAACGAATAACTCTGTCTCTGTCTCTGTCTCTGTCTCTGTCTCTGTCTCTGTCTCTGGTGCATCATCTTGATATCGCTCTGATATCGCCTTGATATCATCTTGTTTCATCCAATGAGACAGCTTAGAAACGCATACTACAGTATCCTTTTCTGACATTCTTAGCCTAAATGCAAGCTGTTTGATGGGTGGAATCTTTCCATCGTCCTCACTTGCAATCAGCCACAGCATTACCAGCACTTTGGCAGCTTTTGGGTCTAGTTCATGCCATTCAATATCGTCTAACAGATCGCGATACAGCTTTACCCAAGGTGGTTTTCGGTCTTTGAAATGTTGGAACTTAGACCAATTTTTAATTTCCATTTTTTACCCAAAAAAAAGGGCTACACCTGCTGTCTCACCTCTCGGTGTTGGCGGACTGGCGCAATACCAGCAGACAGCATGTGTAACCCTATTGCGAAACGCCGCCAAGCGTCTGTGCAGAATCTTACATCAAAAACAGTTTGTTGTGCAATTGCCGTAAGCAAAGCAGCAAGTCGTGCAAGTCACCATACGACCGTTCATGATGTATGTGTGAGTGGTGCATGATGCCCATGCCATGCTCACAGAGAGAGCGAACCAAATACCAATCAGCGTTTTCATGTTTGTCCTTCGCGTTTGCCAATCCACCATTTCGGGGAGGGTTTGCACCGTTCTTGCAAGAGCATTTCCCTCTGAAAATCCTTTGTGCAGTCCTCACAGATATGCACGGGTTCAGCCACAATTTTGGCGTAGCTGACCCACTCACGATACTGCTGTTGGGTAGAAAAGCAATGCGGGAACATGATTTATTGTGCTAGATGTTGTATTTTCACACATTAGGGAAAGTCCTAATGCACACTGCTATATGTAGTGATACAGTACATCCATTCCCCAGCACATCGCATAGGGTCTTTTAGGAAGCAAATGAAAAATCTCACCTACACCACCGAAGTCCACAGCATCAGCTATGGATATCTGCTCGTTGAGTACGACTACTTCGACACCGATGATTCTGTCGGCCTCTCGGAAACCTACGATTGGTTTGCCTACACCACCGAAGATTTTGAAGATGAGCCAAAGGGCACAGATGTGACCTATGAACTCAGTGCCGATGACCAAGCATTTATCTTCGCGCAGATCAAGAAACACCACACTGCCATGTTGGAGGACTTCCATGCTTAATAGAACCAAATTCCCGCGCACATTCACCGAAGCATTCCCCAACAGTTTGGAGAACGGTGCTTGCATCGAGATTCATGTGGTGCGTCTCAGTCTCGCAGAAAAGGTGATTCGTGTGGTCAGCCTTATCGCCCTTATCGTGATTGCCCTTGATTGTTTTATTTGGAGACCTTAATGAACGCAGAAAACATCATCAATTCTGTCAAACAAACATCCGAGACTTTGTACCGCGATGGCGACAAAGATCAAGTCGAGCGATTGATGTACCGCATTCAGATGTTGGAGAGCCACATCCGCAACTTGCATAACCACATCGATAACGCCCGAGACGAAATCAAAACCCTTCAAACCGAACTTATTGCAAAGGATTCAAAATGAAACAGATCGCCACCGCTTTGGTCAAAGCACAAAAGGCTTTTGGCCCCGCTTTAAAGACCGCTACAAACCCTCATTTCAAATCACGCTATGCTGATCTATCCGCTTGCGTTGAGGCCGTTATGGACGGTTTAAACGACAACGGGATAGCACTCATTCAGAAATGCTATGACTGCGCCAATGGTGTGATGGTTGAGACTGTGTTTGTTCACGAGTCCGGCGAGATGCTTGAGTGTGGGATTCTTCATGTTCCCGCTTCCAAACAAGACCCACAAGGCTACGGTTCAGCACTGACATACGCAAGACGCTACAGCTTGATGGCAGCGTGTGGCATCGCACCGGAAGACGACGATGGTAATGCTGCAAGCCGCAAGACTGAGAAGCCCGTACTCATTGCCCCTCTAATTGCCGCCATTGATGCAGCCACCACAGAGGAAGAATTGAAGGCAGCTTACTTTGAGGCGATCAAGATAGCCGGACATGATGCCGGAGCAAAGAATGCCATCATCATTGCCAAAGACTTGAAGAAAGCTGCGCTATGAGTTCAGTTATCGCCGTAACAGAAAACATTGTTTTCAAAGCGCGTATTGCATCATTCTATGAATTAACTTCGGACGGAAGAATGCAACTTACCAAAGAGTTTGGTGAATGGCTAAAACAAAAAGGTCGGAATAATGATTTCTTAGTTTGGAGTGTTGAGTTGATAACAGAAAGTAAAAATCATGACTGAAATGATACAAGGGTCGCCCCAATGGTTCGCCGCCCGATTGGGTAAGGTAACCGCCTCTCGCGTCTCCGATGTGATGGCAAAACTCAAGACGGGTGGTTATGGTGCGTCACGGGACGATTACATGGCCCAATTGATTTGTGAGCGTTTGACGGGGGAAGTGGCTGAATCGTTCACCAATGCGTCAATGGCATGGGGGACAGAGACAGAGCCAATGGCCCGAGCGCATTACGAGATGGTCAATTCAGTGTTGGTCGATCAAGTGGGTTTCATTGCTCATCCGGATATTGAGATGGCTGGAGCATCACCCGATGGGATTGTGGGCAATGGAATCATTGAGATCAAGTGTCCCAATACTTCCACCCACATCGACACACTGCTAAACAAAAAGGTTCCCGCAAAGTACATCAAGCAGATTCAGTTTCAGCTTAGATGTACGGGTAAAGAATGGTGTGACTTCGTTTCCTTTGACCCGAGATTAAAAGGGTTGGAAATGTTCACCAAACGAGTTGAGCGAGACGAGAAGCTAATCAGCGAAATGGATGCCGAAGTGGTGAAGTTTCTCTCTGACCTTGACGAAAAACTTGAACTTTTAATGAAAGAAAAAAATGGCACTGCTTAAAGAAATCACCGTAGTTGCGGGTTCATATACCAACGCAAAGGGCGAAGAAAAGAAACGCTACATTCGTATTGGGTCTGTCATCGACACAAAGAACGGCCCTATGCTGAAACTCGATGTGATGCCCATCTATGCGGGTTGGGACGGGTGGGCATACATGAATGACCCAAAGCCCAAAGAGCCGAAGTTCGATGGCCTTCCCGCAGATGACGACATTGGGTTTTGATGAATCCGGAAGATGAAGCGTTTGAAGAACTCAGTCGCAGACAAGGCGATTGGGGTCTTCAAGGGTCGCGCAAACACCAAATAATCCGATACGCTGAAAACAATGCGCGAAATGAAGTGATTGAAGAAGTCGCCCAACACATTGAGAAATGCACTCTAGCGTTTGGCAAGGACACGATTCAATCGTTTACTGTGTATATCAGAAACATGAAGCATGACACCACCAAAAAATAAAGGCCGTAGGGTCATCAAGATCAATGCTATCTCACAAGCAAATCTGATTAAGCTAATGCTTTATGGGACTATGACTTGCAAAGAGTTAGCAGAGGAAACGGGTTTGCATTATGTGACTGTGCTTCAATACACAAGAGAACTTCATGCCTTTGGTGCTGCACACATCTGCTTATGGGAGAAAGATAAGCGCGGTCGTGATTCCATTAGGGTCTACAAGATTGGTGAAGGCAAAGATGCAAAGCGTCAAAGAATGACGGGTGCAGAAAGGCAAGCACGAAGCAGATCAAAGCGGTACAACATTGAAATGAATCAGAGGATGGCAGCATGACACAAGATGAAATCATTGAGATGGCTATACAGGCTGGCATACCCAGTGCAAATGTACCGTCATTAGCGTTTGGTCGAGTTGAAACAGGGATTGAATTACTTGAAGCCTTTGCCAAACTGGTGGCAGAGAAAGCCATTGCCAAAGAGCGCAAAGACGCATGGGAAGTCGTAAATGCTTTGATTGTGAAAGGTCACATAGGTGGAAATGGAGTAGACCCAACGGCGGAACGGAATGGGATTATTTTGGCAACCAATGCGCTTATGGAGCGTATCGCAAGGGGACAAGCATGACACACATTGAAAAAATGAAAGAGTGGCTTAAGGCGTTGGAGAAATCCCTACCAAGACTTGCTCCTTATGGTGAACAGGATTGGCTTGACAGCAAAGCCGCCATCGCATCCCTACGCCAAGCCATTGCAGAGATAGAGGCAGAGAAAGTTGAATACGCATACACCTGTGTTGGATGCGATTACCTTTCATGGGCCAATAATTTTTCGTGCGAGGCTAAAGAAGGTAACGCTTGGAGAATACTTGCGCGGTTTACGGCTGTGTCAAACCTATATGTCATTGGAGAAGATGGCAGAAAAAATCGGTTGTGCAAAATCGTATTTGTCGGACGTTGAAAACGACAAAACAATGCCTACGCTTTCAAAGGCGGCGGTCATGGCAAAGGCTTACAAAACAAGTCTGAATCAGATGGGGAAATACCTATGACCATTGAAAAAATGAAAATGTGGCTTGATGCAATGGAAAACGAGTTAGCTGTTGATTTTATGGATGCTGTTGCAGTTGGTGAAGCGGCTGAAAAACTTTGTGATGCCATTGCATCCCTACGCCAAGCCATCGCAGCGGCAGAAAAAGAGAATGCACTGCAAGCCTTGCACAATGAAAATGAACGGCTGGGCTTGTATAAGGATGCTTATGCAGAGAAAGAGCCTATGGCGCATTTATGGC
>Ga0208424_1000082_pt1 | contig 11708 bp, 15 predicted proteins | sample DEB3_08_DNA_2_FD_184521 | JGI IMG/M metagenome (GOLD analysis project Ga0208424, IMG submission 184521) | Aqueous microbial communities from the Delaware River and Bay under freshwater to marine salinity gradient to study organic matter... | ecosystem: Environmental > Aquatic > Marine > Coastal ... | reverse complement strand
ACGCTGTGAACCCGCAAACCCGCGAAAGCACTGGTTCGCTGTTCCAGTTCGTTGCGCTCTCGAACCTGACCCTTGGCGGTTCGGGCGAAGGCAACGTCACGGTTGCTCCGATGTATTCGGCCGGCCACGCTCTTGCCACTGTCAACGCCCTTCCGGGCAATGGCAAGGCAGTCGTGTTTGTCGGTGCTTCGGGCGGCCAGTACGCGCAGAACCTCGTGTACCACAAGGACGCAATCACCTTCGCCACTGCCGACCTTCTGCTTCCGCAGGGCGTCGACATGGCTTCGCGTGCTGTACACAATGGCATCTCGCTTCGCGTTGTTCGTCAGTATGACATCAACAACGACCGTATGCCCTGCCGTATTGACGTTCTGTACGGCTACAGCACTATCCGTCCGCAGATGGCTTGCCGTCTCTGGGGCTAACCGCATAACGGCTCCCGGTTCGCCGGGGGCCTCAATTTTGAAAGGAATTTATCATGGCACTTCCTAATGGAGCCGGCGGTTATCAGGTCGGCGATGGTAATCTTACTGAAGCCGTACTGGGCGTTCAGACGGTTCCCGCCACTCTCACTGGCGACACTACCCTGTCGGGCGCTGATATGGCGCTTGGTCTGGTTGTTTGCCAGAAGGCCAGCGACGCGACGCTGACCGTCACCACCGCTACGGGCGCGCAGCTTGACGCTGCTATCCCCAGCGCGAAGGTCGGTTCGTCGTTTGACCTGACCATCACCAACAACAACAACACCGGCTCGTCTTCGACCGTCCCGGTAACTGCCGGCACCGGCATTACCATTTACGGCTCTGTCACTGTGCCGCGCTTCGGTGCGTACACATACAAGTTCGTAAAGACTGGCACGGCGACTTGGTCGGCGTTCCTCAAGTAAGTATAACGGCCCCGGCGCCAGCCGCCGGGGTCTGATTTTCTGGAGGTTCCAATGCCCAATACGAAGCCCATCGGTGTCGCCTACGAAGACCAGTATCTGAACGGCGCCACTATCGAAAACCCGGTCTACACGGCCAAGGGTGCTGCGCTTACGACGCAGCTTACATCAATCACGTCGACTGCGCCGGGTACGCCCGATTACGCAATCCAAGACCTGATTAACACCAGCGCCTATGGTTTTGTAACCAAGGACGAAGGCAACACGGTCCTGTCGGTTATTGCTAACCTTCAGACCCGCGTCGCCCAGCTTGAAAGCCGCTTGCAGGCTTTGGGTCTTATCGCTTAAAGTGGGCGGCCTTCGGGCCGTCCATAAACTATGAGGGTGTTATGTCTGTAATCTATCTTGTCCACCCCGTGCACGGCGCAAAGGTCGCCATTGACGAAGCAGAAGCAGCGCACGACGAAATGTTTGGTTGGGAGCGCTTCGAACCAAAGAGCGCGCCTGTAGCCGAAGAAGCACCTGCACCGGCCCCAGCAGCGCCCCCTGTAGCTGAAGAAGCCCCAGCCGCACCGGTAAATGCTATGCCCGTCATTAAACGTCGCGGGCGCGCCCGCACCGCACCGGAAAGCTAATCCATGACCACAGCCGCCGACCTTATCAACGGTTCGTTACGGCTCTTGGGCGTTCTGGCAGAAGGCGAAGTGCCGTCTGCTGAAACGTCGCAAGACGCTTTGAACGCTATGAACCAGATGATTGATAGCTGGAACACCGAGCGGCTGTCTGTCTTTTCAACACAGGACCAAGTGTTCACATGGCCTGCCGGTCAATTGTCGCGCACGCTTGGGCCGACCGGCGACTTTGTCGGCAACCGCCCTGTACTGCTCGACGACAGTACGTATTTCAAAGACCCCGGCACTGGCGTCAGCTACGGCATCAAATTTATTAACCAGCAGCAGTATAACGGCATCGCGGTCAAGACCGTGACGTCGACCTACCCGCAGGTTATTTTCGTCAACAACACCTTCCCTGACATTGAAATGTTCGTCTATCCGCGCCCTACGCGCGACTTGGAATGGCATTTTATCTCGGTCGAGGAGTTGACGCAGCCGGTCAATCTGGCCACCGACCTGACCTTCCCGCCGGGCTATCTGCGTGCGTTCCGCTATAATCTGGCCTGCGAGATGGCACCGGAGTTTGGTGTCGAGCCTACGCCGCAGGTCCGCCGCATCGCCATGTCGTCCAAACGCAACATCAAGCGCATCAATAACCCGGACGATATCATGTCTATGCCGTACAGCATTGTTGCGACACGGCAGCGCTTTAACGTGTACACTTCGAATTATTGATTGTATTTACTATGTTTTCCGGGCACAAAACCTTTAGTACCTTTAACGGCCCGCAAAAGCCCTTGCGCTTTGTACGCGTCAATAGCGTGCTGGATATTTTCGCGGTGCGTAAGCAACTCAAAATTATCCAGACGATTGTCGGCTCTGTCCAAATTTTTATGATTAATTTCCATCCCTTCTGGGATAGGGCCTATAAACGCTTCCCACATAGCGCGGTGAACGGCTACTTTAGCGTATTTCCCTTCTTTGCAGGGGCTAAAACGAACATAATGGTCGCGCGCAATATGCGTCTTGACGGGCCTAGCGTTGCTGTCGCCGACCCATGTTTTGCCGTGCTTGATATTGAACGCGGTGGTAATACTAGTACCGAGAAACGCGGCCACCGCGCCCAGCGCAGCACCATCGGCGAACATGGCTTTTGCCGTGTCAATCTGTTCGGCGGTAAACAGTTTCCCCCGCGCCACACGCCGTACGCGCGCAAGATTGCTAATTTCGTAAAGGCCTTCGTAGCCGCAAACTGGTTTCCAAATCTCCATACCGTAGACATTAAACCCGTATACGTTGGAGGTCAAGCATGAAAACGCCGATACTCGGCAGCGCTTACGTCGCACGAAGCGTAAACGCTGCCGACAACCGCATGGTAAATCTGTTCCCGGAAATCGTGCCGGAAGGCGGCAAAGAGCCTGCCTTCCTTCAGCGCGCTCCGGGGCTTACGCGGTTGGCGACTATCGGCATCGGGCCTATTCGCGGCGAATGGACGTTCGGCGATTACGCTTATGTCGTGTCCGGCCCTACGCTTTTTCAAGTTGACAGCAACTGGAACGCTGTTGCTAAGGGCACCGTAGCAGGCACCGGACAGGTCAGCATGGCTGATAACGGCACGCAGCTATTTGTAGCTGCCAACCCGCAAGGGTATATCTATAACGTCAGCACCGACGTCTTTCAGCAGATTACGGACCCCGACTTCCCCGGCGCTGTGACGGTCGGCTATCTCGACGGCTACTTCGTGTTCAACGAACCCAACAGCCAAAAAATCTGGGTGACGCAGTTGCTGGACGGCACCAGCGTCGACCCGCTGGACTTCGCCAGCGCTGAAGGCAACCCTGACAACGTCGTCGCTATCTTTGTCGACCACCGCGAAGTCTGGGTATACGGCACCAACTCCGCCGAAGTCTGGTACAACGCCGGACTGCTCGACTTTCCGCTGGCGCGCATACAGGGTGCCTATAACGAATTGGGCTGCGCTGCGCCTTATTCCATCGCCAAGATGGACAATCAGATTTACTGGCTGGGCAAGGACGCGCGCGGTCAAGGTATGGTATTTCGGGCGGCTGGCTATATGGGGCAGCGTATTTCGACGCACGCTATTGAATGGCAGTTGCAAGAATACCCCGACTTGTCCGACGCCGTCGGCTACACCTACCAGCAGGACGGCCACAGCTTTTACGTTCTCAACTTCCCGACTGCCAATACAACATGGGTGTTCGACGTCGCAACCGGCGCTTGGCACGAGCGCGCGTCGTTCGAGAACGGCCAGTTTAACCGCCATCGCGGTAACTGTCAGATGTTCTTTAACTCCACAAACGTCGTCGGCGATTACGAGAACGGCAAAATTTATAAGTTTGACCTTGAGGTTTATTCGGATGACGGCCAACCGCAAAAATGGCTGCGCTCATGGCGGGCGCTACCGACCGGCGCCAACAACCTAGCCCGCACGACACACCACGCCATGCAGCTAGACTGCGAGACAGGCGTCGGGCTTAACGTCGGCCAAGGCAGCGACCCGCAAGTCATGCTGCGCTGGTCGGACGATGGCGGGCACACTTGGTCGAACGAACACTGGAAGACCATGGGCAAGATAGGCCGGTACGGCTACCGCACCATCTGGCGCCGCCTTGGCATGACCATGAAAATCCGCGACCGCGTATACGAGGTGTCCGGCACCGACCCCGTTCGTATTTATGTCATGGGCGCTGAACTGATTATCAGCGGTACGGGAGCCTAATGGTAGCCATTACCAACCCTACTGCGCTTACACCACCCCGCGTCGCCTTTCTCGACCCACGCACGGGCGCTATTAGTCGTGAATGGTATCGGTTCTTTTTGTCGCTGTTGACGGCGACCGAAACCAATCAGGAAGAAATCGAACTGGCGCCTGACGCATCATCGCTTTTGGCGTCTTATGACGCAGTGTTTGGCGAAGCTATACAAGGTATAGAAAGCGCACCCGACTGCTGTTCTGCAACGGCCGATGTTGACGTAAAAGTCAACAATCTCGCACAAGCAACCGGCGTAGAGCCGCCGTCGGCCACCGAAGACGAGATAGCAGTAATCCAATCACAATTGCAGGGTTTAGCCTTAGCGCCGCCACCTAAAGAATATCGTGTGCCGCGTTACGGTTCTTTCTACGACACTACCGACCAAGCGGCGGCCGTTATAAATACAGCTTACGCAATGACGTTTAACAGCACTGACTTAACGCAAGGTGTCTACATTGGTTCACCTACATCGCGGATATATGTAGATACACCTAACGTCTATAATATACAGTTTTCGGCGCAGCTTATTAACGCGGCGGGCGGCGCCCATAACGTCTGGATATGGTTGCGTAAAAACGGTACGAACGTAGCTAATACGACCACAACGCTCCGAATTGAAGGCAATAACACAGAAGCTGTTGCAGCGTGGAATTTTCTGCTACAATTAAACGCAGGTGATTATTTTGAGTTAATGTGGGAAGTTTCAGACTTGTCGGTCACGCTACACCATGACGTTGCTTCGGCGGTTCACCCCGCTATCCCATCTATAATTCTGACTGTCACTGACAACGTAAGTTCCTTGGAGGTTTAACCATGGCCGTAACCGTAAGCAACATCATCCCGGCTAAGACCGCCGAGAATAGCCAGACAACGCAGTACACATCGTCGGGCGTTCAGACCATTATCGACAAGTTTACGGCGACCAATTACAGCGTGTCGGCCGCGACGATTAGCGTCAACCTTGTCACGGCGGCAGGGGCTGCCGGTAACGACAACCTTATCGTCAAGACGAAGACGCTCCAGCCGACGGAAACCTATACTTTCCCGGAACTGGTTGGCCACGTCATCCCGAATAACGGCTTCATCTCGACCATCGCCAGCGCTGCATCGGCCATCAATATTCGTGCATCGGGCCGACTGGTCAGCTAATGCTGGAGCGGTCGTTCGACACGCGGCTCATCAACGCGGTGATAAATCACCCTGATGTACGCTGCGGCGTCGGCGCACCGGACGCAGGAGAACTGGACGTCGGACCACTGGTCGAGCGACCGGAACACTGGTTTTTAATGGGTGAGCATGGCGGCTTCCTTCTAAGCTGGTCAGCGCCAAAGGTAAGGGAAGTGCACACGTTCATACTGCCGTCTGGGCGCGGCGTATGGTCAAACCTAGCCCGGACTGCCATGCTCGATTACGCACGGCAGAACGGTGCCAAGATGCTTTGGACCAAGATAGCGCCGGACGCTAAACATGTCGCACGTTTCGCCCGTCAAGGGGGTATGCAAATGACACAAGAAGTGATAGAAACTTTCGGAATACCCTACCGGGTGTATAGCATGGAGTTAATCTGATGCCAGTCGCAGGAGCAATTATTGGCGGCGTAGCTGCTATCGGTGGGGGTGTTCTCGCTGCCAAGGGGGCCAAGAAGGCCGCCAAGACCCAAGCCGCTGCGGCTGAAAGCGCCGCCGCGCAGCAGGAGCGCATGTTTGCAAAGCAGCTTGAACTGCAAGAGCCGTTTCGCCAAGGCGGCCTAACTGCACAACAAGAGATTATGAAGCTGCTGGGGCTGGGCGGTGACGCCAGCGCGGCTGGCTATGGCAGCATGGCCAAGCCGTTCGGCATGGACCAGTTTCAGGCCGACCCCGGTTACGCATTTCGCCAGTCGGAAGGTATGCGCGCGCTGGAGCGCAGCGCTTCGGCACGCGGCAATCTGCTGTCGGGCAGCACGCTGAAGGGCATTCAGCGCTTCGGGCAAGACTTGGCCAGCCAAGAATATCAGAACGCCTTTAACCGTTATCAGGTCGAGCGCGCCGCACGCCTCAACCCGCTTCAGTCGCTGATGGGTTCTGGCCAGTCGTCGGCGAACGTCCTCACGGGTGCTGCGGGCAATCTTGGTCAAGGTCTGGCAAACGCGGAACTGGCGGCAGGCCAAGCCCGCGCGTCGGGCTACGTCGGTCAAGCAAATGCACTAGCTGGCGCGCTGGGTGGTATTGGCCAAACGGCTGCCATGTTCCCGATGTATCAGGCGCAGATGAACTATTTGAATAGCTTTGCCGCGCCAAAAACAAACCCCGGATATTCTAGTTTCCCTGTCGCCGGAAACAGCGGTAACATCGGTCAAGCCCTTAGCGGCTTTAGTGTAGGAAGCAGGCCCTAATCATGGCTAATCAGGCAATCGCATTACAGGCCCGCGCACCGCAAGGGGGTGGCTTGGGCGCTGCGCTCCAGCAAGGCTCCCAGATGATTAACATGATGGCGCAGCAGCGCGCTGCCGAGCGCCAAGCCGCGCAGGCGCAGCAGAGAATGGACATCGACGCAGCGCAGGAAGCGCGTGCTGCTGCCAAGGCCGTACCGGAGTTCAAGAAGGCTGAAGCCGAAGCAGGAAAAGCCCGTCTCGAATATGTTATGGACTTCTTCGACACGTCGGCGCTGGCTATCGCCAATGTGAAAGACCCGCAGCAGGCGCAGATGGTCGGCGCGCGGCTGAAGCAGCTATTTCCAGAGCCTGAATTTCAACAAGCCGTCGACCAGACTTTAAGTTCTATCCCGCAGAACCCTGCTGAATTTCAGGGGTGGCGCGAAGACGCGTTGTTTCGCACCTTGGAAGGTAAAGACCAGCTAGCCCGCGAGTTTCAGCGCCAGACCACTGGCGAAGAAGAACGTATCATCTCCATGCCGAAATACGGACGTGGCGATGCTGTCGAAGTGCCCGGTTCGCGTCTCAAAGTCGCCGAAGGGCTTACTTACGTCAAACTGCCCGACGGCTCGGTCGCGGCTATGCCCAAGACAGCTACGGGCAGCGGTGGGTTCGACGGTCCGGCCGCCATCGGAAAAGGTGGCGGTGGCCCTGTCGCCAAGGCACTACAGACCAACCCCGGCGCTATCAAAGACGGTGCGTTTGCGCGTTCGCAGCCCGGCTATGTCGGTGCCAGCGGTGGCTTTGCCATGTTTGACAGCGCGCAGTCCGGCGTCGCAGCGCAAGAGAACCTGTTGCGCAGCGCCTATGTCGGCAAAGGCTTCAACACTATCGACAAGATTGTTAATCGTTACGCACCGCAAGGGCCGGAAAACAGTGCAGCGTCGGTAGCGAACTATAAGAAATATATCTCACAGCGCACCGGCCTTGACATTAACGCACCGATTGCAGCCGGCAACATCCCTGCGGTCGCGGCGGCTATGCGCGAGTTTGAAACAGGCAACACCAAAGGCGGCAAAGGTATTCAGGCTGGCGACATTGTTCAGTCCGGCCCGACAAAAGAGCAGAAGACCAAAGACACGGGACGCAAGAACGTCTCCAATCTGGTTGGTTCGCTGCGCGACTACTACGCCGAGTTGCGCGAACGTGGCGGCGCGGTCGAAAGCGGCGGCGGCGTTCGCGGCGCACCGGAAAACATCACTAACTATCTTGCCGGCACTGCAATCGGGCGTCCGTTCGGACGCGCGCTGGGCACCGAAGCACAAGCGACGCGCGACAAGATTATTAACACTCGCCGTATGTTGGTCACGCAGATTGCCGACGCGGCAGGGCTGTCCGCGCAGGAAATGAACTCGAACGTCGAACTTCAGGGCTTGCTCGATGCTGCTACCGACCCGACCCAGTCGATTGAAGCCGTCGAAGAAACGCTGAACGAAATCGAACGGCTGTATGGTTTGCCGACAGCGACGCCAAAGCGGATACCGCGCAAATCGTCCAAGGCTAAACCTAAAGCCAAGCCTAAAGCAGCACCGTCGGGGGGCTGGGGTAAAGCAACGGTGGTAGGTGATTAATGCCCACTTACGAAATGAGAGCGCCTAACGGTCGCACCTATCGCGTTTCAGGACCGCCCGGCGCTACCGATGCGCAAGTCCGCGCCGAGATTTTGCGCCAGCACCCAGAGGCAGGCGGCGTAAAACCCAAAGCGGCGCCGAAAGAAAAGATTGGCCGTACAACGTCGTTCTTGACCGGCGTGGCCGAGGGGATGCGCCCGGTCGCGGAGTTCGCAGAAAAGCTAAACCCGCTCGATTATGTGCTCGACCCTATCGAAGAGTTTTTCCAACCGGGCGTTAAAAAGAAAATTGCAAAGGCAGGGAAAAAGCAGGCCAAAAAAGCCGAAACAGAGCGGCCCAACTACTTCACCGCCGGCAAGATTGCCGGCGAAATTGCAGCTACCGCGCCCGTCATGGCTGGTGGCGGGGCTGTTATTAAAGCAACTGGCAAAGGTCTGGCAACGGCAGCGCCGCGTGTAGGTGCAGCGTTGCAACGTGTCGGTACGGCGGTGCAGACCGGCGGTATCGGTGCCGGACGCACGGCAGCGCAGACGGCGGCGCTAACCAAAGGCCAGCGTGCGGCGCAGCTAGGCGAACGTATGCTGGGCGGTGCTATTTCAGGGGGCGGCAGCGCCGCGCTGGTGGGGCAAGACGTCGGCGAAGGCGCGGCGTTTGGCGCGGGGCTGCCTATTGTCGCAGACGTGCTCAAGCGCGTCGGCGGCAGGGCAGTTGACTTGTTCCGTATGCCGACCATTAAGGCCGGGCAGATTATTCGCGAAGCGCTAGGCGACAACATCGACGAAGCGCGCCGCGCTTTTGCGGAACTGTCGCCCGACGACCAACGTCTAGCGCGCCAAGTGCTTATCGAGGCGGGTGTAGAGCCGGACACCTTCATGGGGCTGGGCGCCGACGTCGAGCGCTTGCGCCCAGAGCAAACACGCCGCGTTCTGGAAGGCCAAGCGGCCGCCCGCGAAGCCCGCATGGCGCAAGCAGCCGGCGGTGCTACCGCGACGCAGACACGGTCTTCAGCAGAGATGGCCCGCCGCGCAGTTACCGACCTGACCGGCGAAGCGCGCGACGCTGCGCTGGCCCGCGCTAACGTCGCAGGGCGCGTCGTACCGCAGGCGGAAGCATTGGCGACTGCTGCTCGGCAGCGCGCTGACGAGATTACGGCGTCTGGGTTCGTCCCGCGTATGCGCGGACTGGAAGAACGCGCGGCCGAGCAGGCTGCCATCATGGGCGACACGCCTGCAATCTTTCCTGACATGGGGCTTATCCAGCAGACGCGGGGCGTATCTGGCGCGGCCGGTACGCGCGCCAACGCGGCTATGCAAGCGCAGATTGGCCTGCGCGGCGTTGCCAACGACATGGAAGACCTTGTCGCCGACTTGGCAGCCGAAGGTATGCAGCCGCTTCAGGTCGCGCCTATCGTGCGCCAGCTTCGCGTCATGGCAAACCAGCCGGGCACCCGCGCAGACAAGCTACAGCGCACGACGCTGACAAAACTGGCGGGGGAACTCGAAAACCTTGCCGACGCTAACGGCGTCATTGACGCGCGCGACCTGTACCAAATCCGCAAGACCGGCCTTAACGACATTGTCGACCGTCTGCTAGGAGCACGGGCACAGCCGTCGTCCGGTACGAAAGAGCGCACTGCGTCGCTGCTCACCAGCGTCCGTCCGATGATTGACGACGCTATTGAAGGTGCTGGCGGTACGGGCTGGAAAGACTATCTGACCCGCACGCGCCAAGGCTTCGAGACTGTCAACCGGCAGGAACTGGCAGCCAAGGGTGCGCAGCTTGTCAAAGAAAAGCCCGACGAGTTTATCGCGCTGATGCGCGGCGAACGCCCGCAGATGGTCGAAGACATTATGGGCAAAGGCACCAAGCAGTACGACATTGGTGGTTTGGCGCTGGCGGACCCGCAGCGTTACAACGCAATGATGAAGACCGCGCAGGAGTTGAACACCGTCAACCGTATGCGCGAATTGGGGCAGTCCGGCGCGCACGCAGCTACGGAACTTATCGACCGTGAACGTCCGTTCTTGGCGCGGAGCCTAACCCGCATGGGCCTAGCACCCTTCCCGCCGGCCCGCGTCGCTACCGAGGCCAGCGAGATGGCGCTGGCGACGTTCCTGCGTCCGCGTGTGCGCAACCGCTTGGCCGACGCCTTTATGCGCGGCCCTGCGATGCAGCAGGCCATGGAAGCCTACCCGACTGCGTTCAATATCTCTCAAGGCGTTAGCCGCGCGCCTGCCATGGTGCGCAACGTCATGGCGCAGGCAGCAGTTAAACCCTTTACAACAGAATTTCCGGCCATAGACCCTGATACCGGCGAAATGCTGCTGGACGTAGGCTATAATGAAGACGGTACGCCGTATCCGATTTATGGCGCGCCTAGAAGGTAACAGCGGGGGTTAAGGAAAAGTGGCCGACGATATGGTGTTAACCGTCAAATTGGATATGCTGCATACCGATGTGGTGGACATGAAAGCTGCTCTAGGCGAACTGTCTAAGTCAATTAACAAACTGGCGCTCGTCGAAGAACGTCAGACGCAAACCGCTCAAGCTCTAGAGAGGGCATTTAAGGCTGTAAGTAAGTTAGAAGATCGTCTCACAATTTTGGAACAGGCAGCGCCTAAGACTAAGGAAACTGGTGTCTGGGTTGATCGCTTCATCTTAGCGCTTGTCGTGGTTGTCATGGGCTTTGTTGGAACTAGATTAGGACTGTTATGAGCATCACACTAGGCTCCCGTTCGCTGCTGCGCCTTGAGGGCGTGCATCCGGACCTCGTCCGCGTCGTCAAACGCGCCGCAGCCATGTCCGACCTTGATTTCACCGTGCTGGAAGGGTTGCGCACCGAAGCGCGCCAGCGCCAACTACTGAAGCAGGGCGCAACCAAAACACTGAACTCTCGTCACCTGACCGGACACGCCGTCGACTTGGCGCCCATGCTCGACGGTAAGGTATCTTGGGACTGGCCGCTTTATCACCGGCTGGCCAAGATTGTGAAGGCTGCGGCAGCAGCCGAAAACGTCCCTATCCAATGGGGCGGAGACTGGCGAACTTTCAAGGACGGTCCGCACTGGGAACTGCCTTGGAAGCAATACCCGAAAGGAAAATGATATGAAATTTGTAGCATGGCTTCTTAGCCGCCTCAAAGAGCCTAGTACCTACGCAGGCTTCTCTGGTCTGGCGCTGGCCGTTGGCCTGTCGGACGTACAGTGGGCGGCTGTCTCCACGGCGGTTGCTGGTCTGGCAGGTGCTGCCGCTGTGTTTCTTTCGGAACAAAAGCCCGAAGCATGATTAAGCTATTGTCGTCCCTGCTATCGCTGCTTGACCGCCTATGGGCGGCGTGGTCCGATAACAAGCTGCGGCAGCAAGGGCGGCAAGAGGCTATGAAAGAGGCAGCCGATGAAGTACAACGACAAGTCGATCTGGCGGAGTATGTCGACACTACTCCTGACAGTGAGC
>Ga0208424_1000078_pt1 | contig 12065 bp, 10 predicted proteins | sample DEB3_08_DNA_2_FD_184521 | JGI IMG/M metagenome (GOLD analysis project Ga0208424, IMG submission 184521) | Aqueous microbial communities from the Delaware River and Bay under freshwater to marine salinity gradient to study organic matter... | ecosystem: Environmental > Aquatic > Marine > Coastal ... | reverse complement strand
ACACAGATTTTTACAACTGTGATTGGTGCTACAGGTACAGCTCGTGCCGTGGAACAAGCTGGTGGCGACCCACAAGCATATCAAGAAGTCAAGCAATTGACTGAGATCATGTTTGACGTTGAGTTGCAGATGGTTCGTGCCGATGGCGCATCTATCAAGTACTCTGGTCAAGCCGCTACTCAAGGCTCATCACCCAACAATGGTCGTCGTTTTGGTTCTTTGTACTCTTTTGCTGGCACACGTTCAGGCAACCCAACTTCTGGTACTGCCGTTTTGAACTTGGCTGCATCTGACAGCAACGACACAACTTCTACCACATCTACCAACACTCCTTTCAATGGCGTGTTGAGCAATGCTGGTTTGGGTTATTTCAGCTTCTCTTCTGGTCAAACTCTGCAAGCTTTCAGCCCCGTGCTGTACAAGCAGTTGGTGACTGTTGCTGAGCAGCGTTTCAATGCCAAGATTACCAACATGGTAGTCCCAACATCACTGCGTACCACCATCTCTGACAACATTCCTCAGAGCCGTTCTATCAACCGCTTTAACCCTGCTGACAAGGGCGACACGATTGGTACATACGAAGGTGATTTCAACTACACCTACCAGATCGATGACTCATGGGTCATGGACCAAACTGGTGCAGACAACACTTCCATTTTGTTCTTGAACCCTGACGTTGTTCAGTGGGGTTCTTTGCGTGAACTCGGTCCTAACAACGAAGTGTTCTCTAACGCTGATGCCTCTTTGGATCAGTACATCATGGAAGGCACATTGATTGTGCGTAACCCCGCTGGTGTTGCTGTTCTGGCTGGCATGACTACAGGTGCTATCGTTACAACACAACGTGCATCTACACAAGTACAGCGTTACTTGGCCTAACCCTCGGGTTTCTGAAAGGGGTCCGAAAGGGCCTCTTTTGGAAAATCATGGAGCATGGCATGGAATTGAATCTTAATAACGAAGAAGCCAAAGTAAACGAGGATTACTACACTGGTGGTGTTCTTGCCGGAGGCTTAGAGGGTGCGTTAATTAAAAACGACAAAATGTTCAATGAAGTTAAGTCTGGAACATGGTCGCAAACATTTAATACACCCAATATCAATTACAAGGTTGGTGCTATTGATGGTGAGCGTTATGTTCAATATGAACAAAAAAACGTGGAATCTGTTAGGCAGTATTGCAAAGATCGCAGAGAGTTTTACAAAATGATTGGCACAACGGACAACCCGTTATTTGCTGGTACTTTTGAAGCAATGAATCTGCCAAAGTGCTTTGCCCATGAAATTAGCTCAAAGTGGTTCAATAACCGCCCATGGGAATTGATCAAAATGGACAAAAAAGACAAGATTTTGTTTTATGCCATTGTGAACCAATATTACAGCGACTTTGTTTGCCACCCTAGCGGAAAAATCCCACTCCCTTATAATCCAATTGTCCCGACCAAATAAGGATGTTCTATGGCTCTTTTTATCCAATCCGGTAACGCTTTAGTTACTCGTGTAGCACAATGGGTAGGAGCTATTCCAGCCTCAATCGGCATAAATGCCACAGCTTTTAATTCCTCAACTGGCGTATTAACTGCAGCTTCTTCTGTCGATGGGATTATTCTTCCTGGTGACTTTATTGGTCCTAGCACTTTAAAGTCTTACACCACAGTTTTGGCTGTTTCTGGTACTTCTATTACAGTCAGTGACATTGAAAGCGTTTGGGCAGGTACAACATACCCAACAGCCATATTGAAGTTGCCAACTCAGTCAACTTCCGAAATCATGTCTTCTATCCAGTTGTGCGAACTCAAGATGCGTACAATTGAACTTCCCGCTTTACGCTCAAATCCTTATGGTGATACACCCGCAGTTTTGGTGACTGATGCACAAGGCATGGCTCCAATCCCTGCGGACATGAACAAGCCAATCTTGTTCTTCCAAGAAACGCCTAATAGTTCTGTGCCACCAGGCACACCTGCTGCTTCCATGGGTCCTTGGATTATTTATGACCGAGTTGGCGACCGAGAAATCATTCGCAGACGCATGATTGACCAGTTATATGTGCGCCCATTTGGTGTGCCACGAGTTATTCGTGCTTCATTCTCTGAAGTTGGTCAGCGTTATGTGTTTACGCCAAATCCTGGTGAAAACGTCAACATCAAAGCCTACTATCAGCGCACATTCCCATTTTTGTTTGGACCGACAGACGATCCATTGAATCCTATTGTGCAAAACAATGCTGCTTTGGCTTCATTCCCTGAAGGTTATATGTATGGCACATTGTGGGCGTACTATGATAAAAACAAGAATAACGAAGAAGCTCAAAAATGGAGCGCACGTTATGAAGATGCATATGGTTTGATTGAAGATCAGAACTTTAAGGGCAAATGGCTTGGTGGAGATCAACATCTCACATCCGAGTTCCAACCACGCAATTATCGTTACAGCTTCAAGTAAGGAAAATTTATGGCTACAAGCGGTCTTTACGGAAGCAGTCCTACAGGCGGGTTGGTTGCGGCTCCTGGCAGTGAAACAGCAGGTTTGTATGGTAACTCTACAAACTTTGGCGGTACATATTTTGAGTGGTTTGTTTTTCAAGAATCAGCTACTGCGCCAGCAACCCCAACAGGCGGTTCATGGAACTTTCTGACCAACACTGGAACACCTCCAACAGGTTGGACAACTGCACCTCCTACAAACCCAACAAATACTGTTTGGTTTTCTATTTCCATTGTTAATAGTCGCAATAATGCCGCATTGGTTTGGACAACACCTGCGCCTTTAATTAAGTCTGGACCCACCGGACCTACAGGCAGTGTTGGACCTACTGGCAGTGCAGGACCCACGGGCGCAACCGGACCCACAGGAAGTTCAGGACCCACAGGAAGCGCAGGACCTACAGGCGCAGCAGGTGCGGCAGGACCCACTGGCCCGACTGGAAATGTTGGACCCACAGGAAGTATTGGCAACACAGGACCCACAGGCCCTACTGGAGCCGCATCAAGTGTTGCCGGACCAACCGGACCCACAGGCGCACAGGGAAATGTTGGCGCAACAGGTCCTACAGGAAGTACTGGAGCGGCCTCTACAGTGCCAGGCCCCACAGGTCCCACAGGTAGTGTTGGAAATTCAGGACCCACGGGTCCCACAGGCGGTGTTGGACCTACAGGCCCTGGTGGAGCATTGGCTTATTGGGGTTCTTTTTGGGACACAACAACTCAGACTGCTGCTTCCGCAAATACTGCTTACACAATTACGCTAAATAGCTACGATGCTGCAAACAATGGTATTTCTGTTGTTTCTGGTAGTCGTGTTACTTTTGCAAATGGTGGTGTTTATAGCCTGACATTTTCAATTCAGTTTACTAATACTGATACACAAGTACATGATGCAAATGTATGGTTGCGCAAAAATGATTCAGGCAGTACAGGTGATGTGCCTGACACTGATAGCAAATTTAGCATTCCATCAAGTCATGGTGGAATTCATGGCAATTTAATTGGCACAGTTAATTTTGTATTGTCATTAACTGCTGGTGATTTTATTGAACTTGTTTGGGCAACAAATAACACTGGCATTCAATTAGAAACTATTGCTGCCGGAACAACACCTACAAGTCCTCGTACACCTTCAGTAGTATTTACTGCTACTCAAGTGATGTATACAAACCTTGGACCCACAGGTCCTACTGGAAGTGCAGGAAGTGCTGGAACTGCGGGACCCACAGGCCCCACCGGAAGTGCAGGAACAAACGGACCCACTGGCCCGACAGGAGCCGCTTCTACTGTTGCAGGACCTACTGGCCCCACAGGTGCTTCAGGAACTAACGGAGCCGCAGGACCTACAGGTCCCACCGGAGCAAATGGAACTGCCGGAAGTGTTGGACCCACAGGCCCCACCGGAGCAAATGGAACTGCCGGACCCACGGGACCTACAGGTGCAAATTCCACTGTTGCGGGACCAACAGGTCCCACCGGATCAACTGGTGCGGCTTCTACAGTTGCAGGACCCACTGGCCCAACAGGAAGTTCTGGACCTACAGGCCCCACTGGTCCTTCAGTTGCAGATTTAACTACTGATAATACTTGGACTGGCAAACAAACATTTAATGGTACTTCTGCAAAATTTGCAGTTACTTTATTAGATGCTAATGAAACAGTTAATGTAGTTGGTTCTGCACCATCTGCAACAACTAACTTTTATGTACAGTCTGGTTTAGTTCAATATTACACAAGTAATGCGGCTAACAATTTTGTCGTGAATTTGGCATTTAGTTCTGGCACAAGCATGAATACTGCCTTGTCAACAGGTCAATCTGTAACCGCTGCTTTGGTGACAACTCAAAACACTACTGCTTATTACGCAACATCTATCCAAGTGGATGGCACTACATCTGGCGTGACAACGCGCTGGATTGGTGGCGCACCTACTGCTGGAAATGCATCTGGCCTGGATGTTTATCGTTTTGCAGTTATCAAGACTGCAAGCGCAACTTATACTGTTTTGGCTTCTGTAACTCAATTCAAGGCTTAAACCATGCCATTACAAGAAACATCTGGTAACGCAACAGCAGATTCTTATGGTGGTGGTGTAGCTACTATTCCTAACTACATTGAGGATGTGTTTAGCACATACCTCTACACAGGCACAGGCGCGGCATTAACCATTACCAATGGCATTGACTTGTCTACCAAAGGTGGATTGGTATGGATTAAAAGTAGAAGTGCGGCAACAAACCACAATTTGTTTGATACAGCACAAGGTGCAACAAAATTAACACATTCAAACACTACTGCGGCAACTGTAACTGATGCAAATTCAATAACCGCTTTTAATACAACAGGTTTTACACTTGGTTCTGGAAATACTACTGGAAACCAAGTAAATACATCTGCGGCTACATATGCCTCATGGACATTCCGCAAGCAACCAAAGTTTTTTGATGTTGTGACTTATACGGGGAATGGCACAGCAGGCCGTACTATTGCTCACAGTCTTGGCTCAGTTCCGGGTTGCATGATTGTTCGCCCAACAAGTGCAGTGGATGATTGGTTTGTTTATCACCGTTCTCTACTAAATTCGCAGTCACTGTTTTTGAATTTAACTGCTGCTGCTTCAAACACTCCTTCAGCGTGGAATAGCACAACACCAACAGACACAGTTTTCACTGTTGGAACAAACTCAGCGACAAATGCTAATGGCGTGTCCTACGTTGCCTACCTATTCGCCCATGACGCAGGGGGCTTTGGTCTGACTGGTACAGACAATGTGATTTCGTGTGGGTCGTTTACTTGTAGTTCTGGGGCGGCTACTGTTTCATTGGGGTACGAGCCACAATGGTTAATGATTAAGAGGACTGACAGTAGTGCTTCTTATGCTCAATGGTATATGGTTGACACAATGCGTGGTTTTGGTGTCTTTACATCTGGGGTAAACAACGACAAAGATTTATATGCAAATCTTACAAATGCCGAAGCAGATGACAATATCTTAGGAATTACGTCTACTGGTTTTGCTGCTGCTAATCTTGCAACTTCTGGAACTTACATCTACATAGCCATTCGTAGAGGCCCGATGAAAGTGCCTACGAGTGGTACGAGTGTGTTAGATATGCAAACATATACAGGAACACAAGCCGCTAGAACAATAACAACAGCGAATACTGTTGATTTGTCGTTTACTAAATCAAGAGATACAGCAGGGACTAGATGGAACTGGACTGATAGGCTTCGTGGTGCAACTAGAACACTTGATTCTTCATTGACAGCAGCAGAAGCAAGCGATACCACCGGATACACAAGTTTTGCTGTTCAAAAAGGTTACACACTTGGGACTGGTGATACTTATGATGTAAATACTTCTGGTCGCACTTATGTAAGTTGGAATTTCACACGCACTCCCGGCTTCTTTGATGAGGTTTGCTATACAGGGACTGGAACATCAACAGCGTTTAATCACAATTTAGGTGTTGCGCCTGAAATGATTATTACGAAAATTAGGAATAGCGCTTTTCCTAATTGGGGTGTTTGGCACAATGCTTTATCACCATCGTCTGCAATGTTGTTTTTGAATACTACTGGAACACAGGGTAATGGTTATGTTGATACAGTCACTTCAACTACCTTTTCCTTTGCAACAGCAAATGGCGTAGTTAATTCATCTGGAAATACCTATGTGGCCTACCTATTTGCCACTTGTGCAGGTGTCTCCAAAGTAGGTTCATACACAGGGACAGGAACAACGCTTCAAGTTAACTGTGGTTTTACTGGTGGTGCAAGGTTTGTCTTAATCAAGCGTACTGACTCAACTGGTGATTGGTATGTTTGGGACTCAGCACGAGGAATCGTAAGCGGTAATGACCCTTACTTGCTCTTGAACAGCACAGCCGCTGAAGTAACTAACACCGACTACATTGACACATATAGCGCAGGGTTTGAGATTAGCTCTACTGCGCCAGCCGCCATCAATGCAAGTAGTGGAACATTCATCTTTTTAGCAATTGCTTGAGGTAATTAAAATGCAAGTACGAATCAGAGAAACAGGACAAATCATGTACGAAAGTGAATTTCGTGCATATCAAAAAGCAAATGGTGGCCCATCATGGGAAACAACAACAACTGAAGTCTTGGAGGCTTTGGGTGCTGATGTAGTCTTTGAAGGCGCACAAGCAACTGGTGGAACTGTTTACCAATACTCTCAAGCCTCTGGTGTTGAGCAGATTGATGGTAAATGGTTCACAAAGTATGTGCTTGGCCCAATCTTTACTGATGGCGAAACAACTGCCGCAGAACAAGAAGCCGCATATAAAGCACAGAAAGACGCTGAACAAGCTAAGTCTGTGCGTGAACAACGTGGTACTAAACTGGCTGACTGCGATTGGACACAAGTAGCAGACGCACCTGTTGACAAAGCTGTTTGGGCAACATACCGCCAAGCCTTGCGTGACATTAGCAAACAAGATGGTTTCCCTTGGTCAATTAACTGGCCTACACAACCTTAAAATAGTATTGGAATAGCAATGAAAATAGCCGTGTACGCAATCAGTAAAAATGAAGAACAATTTGTTCAGCGTTTTTGTGATTCAGCCAAAGATGCAGATCTGATCCTGATTGCCGATACAGGCTCTACTGACAAAACAGTTGAATATGCTTTGGAATGTGGGGCAAAAGTCCATGATATCTGTATCAGCCCATGGCGTTTTGATAAAGCTCGGGATGCTGCCCTTGCTTTGATTCCACGAGACTTTGATGTCTGTATTAGCCTAGACCTTGATGAAATTATGGAACCAGGCTGGCGGGAAGAGATTGAGCGGGTTTGGCAGGAAAATACAACCCGATTGCGCTACAAATTTGATTGGGGATGTGGAATCTCCTTTTTTTACGAGAAAATCCACCATCGCCATGGGTATCACTGGCATCATCCAGTCCATGAATATCCTCGTCCTGATGGCAGGATTCAAGAAATCTATGCCCATACAGATATGTTGTTGGTCAGCCACCATCCTGACAACACCAAGTCTCGGGGTCAATATATGCCACTGCTTGAATTGGCTATCAAAGAAGACCCACACTGCCCTAGAAACGCTTTTTACCATGCTCGAGAACTCACCTTTTATTCTCGTTGGCAAGAGGCCATAATTGCCTTAAATCGCTATCTAGCCATGCCTGAAGCCACTTGGCCTAATGAGCGGTGCTATGCCATGCGTTTATTGGGCAAATCACATGAAGAATTGGGCATGGTTCACGAGGGTTTGAAATGGTACAGACTGGCTTGTGCAGAAGCCCCCAATACCCGAGAGCCATGGTGCGAGTTGGCGGTGGCAACTTACAGATTAAGTATGTGGCCTGAGAGCTATGGTGCTGCCCTTTCAGCCCTAAATATCACTGATAAACAGGCTGTTTACACTATGGACCCAAGCGTTTGGACTGAAAAACCATATGATTACGCCAGTATTGCTGCTTGGAGGCTTGGATTGAAAGATCAGGCTATCGAATTCTGTAAGAAAGCTTTAGAATTTAACCCTACAGACACCCGTCTATTGACCAATCTCCAGCAGATGGAAGAAGTGACATGAGCGACTATACCCGCCTTCGTACTCCGTTTACCAACATGAGCTTCACGCCCGATGTGCCAAGCAATGCTTTGGGTCCAAATGAGTACAACTTGGGTAAAAATATTGAGGCTGATGTTCGTTCTATCAAGAAAATCTTTGGTGAAAAGGAAATTGCTTCCACAATCACTGATACGCCTATCTTTATGGAAGGCGGGTTTCGTTCTGAAACCTCTTGGGTTTACATAGTCGCCACTCGTAATTCATCCAATCAAGGCAAATGGTGGATGATTACTGCTACTGGCATTTCCAATATTACGCCTGGTGTGGGTGCAAATCCTTCAGTTTATCTGTCTGGCTATACAGAAGACTTAAATATTACTTTTTCATGGGTTGGTAATGTCTTTTTTATGAATGACACAATTAGCAATCCTATGTATTTTTTGCCTACAAGCAATGAAATCACAGTAACGCCTGATGCCTCATGGAACTATGATGTTGGCGTAACATCTACTCGGGCAGGATTTGTTAGAAACTATTGTTCACCCAATGTTGGCAATATTTTGATTGCAGGTAATCTGACCAAAGATATTGGTGGAACACTGTATAACTACCCAACAACAGTCCGTTGGTCACAAGCTTTTGCTAATCAAGGTTACCCTGCGACATGGGAACCAACCCTGTCTAACGTGGCTAACGAGCAAGAAGTGCCAGTCCGTGGTCCTTTGATTGATGGATTTTTCCTTGGTGGCAACTTCTATGTATGTAGCTATTGGGATACAGTAGTTTTCTCTCCAATTTCCTATCAAAACAGCACTGCACCTATCTTTGGTGTGCGTCTTTTAAATCAAGGTCGTGGACTGTTTAACAATAATTGTTGGACAAATACTGATGCCAATGTTTATGGCATTGATGCTCGTGATATCTGGGTGTTTAATGGCTCAGAATTCTCGTCATTGGGCAACCAGAAAGTTAAAGATTACTTCTTTGCCAACTTAAATCCTTTGTATTCTCAGCGTATGTTCATGGTGAACAACACTCAGAAATATCAAATTGAGATTTACTATCCCGATCTGACATCGACTGGTTGGTGCAACAAGATGCTGTCATACCGCTATGACCTGCAAGTCTGGAATGCTCCTAAAGATATTGCCAATGCAGTTATGGGCACTGAAGGTCCTCGTTGGGTAGATAGCTCACCAGATTACTTTAACTTGTCTTCTAGAGCTGTTGTCTATGCTCGTGCATTAAGTAGCTCTAAGTTAATTGAAACCAACATTGGTAATTCTTTTATCAATTCAGGTGCAATTGATTCTCAGTTTGAGCGTACCAATATTGCCTTGCAAACTGCAAATGGTCCTGTGCCATATTCGTCTAAAGTTTACATTCATAGAATCTTGCCTGAAATGGCGGGTACTGGAAAAATTGATGTGACTATTGGTGGTGCTAATTCAACTCAGCAAACACCTACTTATGGTCAAACAGGTTCAGTCATTATTGATACTGACAATCCATGGGTAACAACTCAGCAAAACTCTGTGCGTACAGTAGCAGTTAAGTTTGGTTCAAACGATGCAACAGACACATGGAAAGTCAGTGCTTTGAACTTGCAAGCAACAGTAACTGAGGATGCGTTCTAATGCCATTCGCTCTTACAAACGATCCATCTCAATCGGAAATATCCGAGGCCATCAATTATTTGTTGGCTAACTTTGGACCTAACTTAGCTGCCGATCCAAATAATGGACAGATTAGCGGTCCATCAGGTGTGATCATTGCCTATTTGTATCAATACATTGCAGTCAAGTATGCCGATAGTTTTGATGGCTCATTGAACTTTAGCAACAGTCCTACAGGTCGTTTGTACTATGGTTTGAGAAATAGTAACGATTCTGTAGAGTCTACCAATCCTGCTGATTACATTTGGTATCAAGCTACAGGTGGTTTTGGTTCTACTAAGTTTTTGTATTACCAAACAAATGGTGGTCGGCAGATTAACTTTGTTGTTGCCACTACAGCTCCTAACTCTACTTATTTAAAAGAGTCAGGATCATCTATTGATCTAGATGTGGTGACCACAACTACGGCATATAACACTGCCGCACCATCTATCTATCAATGGACATCTAGTTCTACACCACCCACTCGCCCTAGCACTACATCAACTTATACATGGGCTACAGGTGCTTATACAGCTCCTAGCGGATGGACAACTGCGCCTACATCAAATACAACGCCTGGTTATTATTTGTGGGCTATTACTATTCCTCTGATTGTTAATGCCAATACAGTAACTTCTACTTTGGATTGGACAAACACTTCTTATCCAATTTATGCGTTTTCATCTAATGGTGCAACAGGTACTACAGGTGGAAATGGTATTAGTGCGTTAACTGCTTACAGGGCGCAAAGTCAAAGTTCTGCTGCTCCTGCTACACCATCAAATACAACTGGAGCTACAGCACCATCTGGTTGGTCATTAACTGCTCCTAGCGTAGCTGTTGGACAAGTTCTTTGGTATTCTTTTGGACGTTACAATTCTACTGCCGCTACATTAGATGGTGTTCCTGCTGGACAAACTGCATGGGGTACACCAACTGCGGCTTCCATATTTCAAGATATTCGATCTGACAACTGGAATGGTTCAACACCGCCAACTTATGGAACACCTTCAAGTTATGGAACAACAGGTTATTACATAAGTCAATCAACTGGTAACTGTTATTTCAACAATGGTATTTTTAGGGGCAGCATTACTGGTGCTTCTGGTACTTTCTCTGGTGATATCAGTACTACTGGTGATGCCAAATTCCAAGGTCAAAACACTGCAAGTCAATCGGTTGTTATTGCAGGAACAACCTACAACATTGATTACAGCTCTGCTTCCTATGCAACATCTAACGCAAGTTCAGGAACAGTGCGTACAGGTGTGTTTGGATATGGCAACTCAATATCAAGTGCAATTAATGTAGGTGTACTAGGTGTTGGCCTAAACAACTCATTGAGTTATGGTGTTGTTGGTCAAAGTACTACGACATCTGGTGCAGGTGGATTCTTTACATCTGCCAGCAGTTCTGGTTCAGGACTTGTAGCAAGCAATACAAACTCAGGCACTGCGCTTCAGGTTTCAGGCCCTATGACCATGACCAACAGCACAATGGTCACCAACCTAAACTCTGAGTTTTCCAATAAGTTGCTTGGGTCTGCGGGTACGAATACTTTAAGGTTTGTTCAAGGGCCAGTTACAGGTTCTGGTATTTCTACTTTTGTAGGCACAAACAAGCCTGGCAGTTCTACAAACAATACATGGTTGCAGATTACAGTTGATTCAACCACTTATTACATACCAGTGTGGACATAAATATGCCAAGACAAATAACCATTCCTGCTGAAACTATCTATGAAGATATTCAATCTTTACAGGAATTTCCTGATAATCAGATAGTTAATGTAATTGTTGGTAAAACTGATGCTGATGGGAACTTCATTATTCCCCAACAGTTTAGTACTTATCAAATTACAGGCCAAATGTATACTGACCTAAACTCTGTAAATCCAAGTTGGCATCCTGGCAAACCTGCGGGAACTTACTTTAACCAAGATTTGTGGCATTTTATTGATCTTTTAAGGGGCGAATAATGGGTGGTTTTTCAGCACAAGTACAGCCTTCTCAGTCATCTGCCCCTGCGGGTAAAGGTGCGGGAATGTCTGCCATGCAAATGGGTATGAACCCTATTCAAACTCCTGTTTTGCAGAAAATGGAAAACAGCATGGATTCTCAGCCTAATGATGGGGCAATTGATCCAACTCAGGGCATGATGGGTGGTCGAATTACCATGCCTGGTCAGGGCGGTCAGCCTCAATTAGGTATGCCTAATGCCTATTCAAATACCATGCAACCATGGGATAATTCAGTCAATCAACAAGGCCGACCTTCTGGCAAAGGTATGGGCGCATCCGGTGCATCCGGTAAAGGAGCTTAATCATGGGCGGTGGAAAATCATCAGGTAGTTCATCTGCGGTATTGA
>Ga0208424_1000077_pt1 | contig 12328 bp, 15 predicted proteins | sample DEB3_08_DNA_2_FD_184521 | JGI IMG/M metagenome (GOLD analysis project Ga0208424, IMG submission 184521) | Aqueous microbial communities from the Delaware River and Bay under freshwater to marine salinity gradient to study organic matter... | ecosystem: Environmental > Aquatic > Marine > Coastal ... | reverse complement strand
TCTCTAACATGAATAATGCATTCATTGGTACAGGTAGTTCATTGATATATGCATCTAACTCATGCAAGAGTTCATGATTGTTTTGCGGCAAATTCATTTGTTATCCTCCATATGTACGTTCATACTTATGAACATAGTGCCCATTCCTATAGTAGCCTGATACAGTTACTAACCCAGCATTTGATTCACTCTTGGTCTTATTAGCTTGAATATATGCTTCACGCATACGATCATCTTCACCTGTAGCTATAAGCAATTGTCTCATAGCAAGACTACCAGCTAATCTTCCGGCACCTTCATATGAGAAAGTATTTTGAGCTAATTTAAGAAGTCTGTTCTTATGACCGATTGATGATTTTGCGCCCAAAAGCAAATTCTTTCGGTTCAATCTTGAATAGCTACCATATGCATTTTTAGTTACAGTACTGACATCGAAAGCACGCAAACCCAAATATGCTTTTTGGAATGTACTTGTTGCACTCGTTGTAGGCAAGTATAGTTCATCAAGATTTTGTACATACTTAGTAGTCCATGCCATACGTGTCAAATGCTCATGACCAGTAAGACCTCTAAAGACCTGAGTAGCTATACCTTGGTTTGTTGCGCCTTTTAGCACGCCACCTAAAAACTGTTGAGCACTGCTCTGTGGTTGCATAACACTAAGTTGTGCTTTGCGACTTATATCAGCAAATGCCATGCCAGCTGTACGCTTAGGTAATATCTCACCTGTAGCCATATTAAGTGTAGGGAAATTACTTTTTGCACGTTCTACTTTTAATAGATCATCAACATAAGAAGTATATTTACCTTGTAATGTTGATTTAAATGCACCTGTTCCTTCACCCAAGAATGTTCTTTTTGCGGCATCTCTAACAGGTTGAGTTAAAGCTTTTGATCCAGCTGAAAGTAATATGGATTCAGTAATCCATGATGACGTTGAAAAGCTATTTCGCGCAGCATCCCAAACATCATATCTTTCATCTGTTGCAGCACGTAAAAGGTTTTGACCTAAGACTCTTTTATATATAGTCCATGATGCTTTGCCAATAGCATTAGCATCTAATCTTAATACTGAGTTAGCTATATATCCACGTGCTCCACCTACTGCTGCACTTTCAGCAAGATATCCTCTTGCTGTGTTTATTGCGGCGAAGCGAGAAGCGCCTGCTGCTCCAGCAGCTGCGCCTGTACCACCGCTTAATGCGACTAATCCAGCAATAGCAACATATGGTGCAGCATCTTTTGCAAAGTCAAGCAAGTCATCTAAGAAGCCATCTTTAGGCTTTTTATTCTTAGTATTAGAATATGTGTACATTGCTCTCCTATCTCAACAGCTATATAGTAAAAGTAGCTCCTCCCTTTCGGAAGAAGCTACCTTCACAGGTTGTTTCACTTATACCGTTGCTCTATAAGAGTAGGAGGTTCTTATATCACAAGATTTATAGTAGCACTTTATTATTAAGTTGTCAAGCACAAGTGCATATTTATTTTGCGGCACGGTTAAAACCCCTCCGCCTGTGACACCACCTTCACAGGAACCGAACTCAGGGTAATGAGCTATTGAATCATCATGCCCTATACTTACGCATAGGACATCGGTCCCCGTTTCCGGCCACTTATTCCCTGGCTTGACTGATGAGGTCGTTTGCCGCTCGGGATCCATCTCATTAGGTTATACCAATATAGTAACACAATTTGTGTACTTTCCACAATGCTACATTACTATTTATGTTGTGAAGCAATAAATAGTTACACTTGTAGGAGAGTCACATGAAGTTTGCCAACGAAGAACGATTTGATCTAAATCCACGCCAGCTTGAAAGATTCGAAAGTCATTTCATTATTGATAATATCACTGGCTGTTGGATTTGGATAATGAGTAAAGACAAAGACGGCTATGGTAAAACCAGTATCAATGGTATCTTTGCTCGTGCACATCGAGTAGCTTATGAGCATTATCGTCAAGTCAAAGCTGATGGAATCTTAGATCATATTGTATGTGATAATAAGTCGTGTGTCAACCCTTATCACGTAGAAGTTTCAACAATGCGTGAAAATACTTTGCGTGGCACTGCACCATCTGCACTGAATGCCCGTAAAACTGTTTGTCAAAATGGACATCCATTTGATAAAACAGCTACACACAAAGGGGTCACACGTCGTATCTGTACAATATGTCATGCGGAAAGACGCAAAGCATGGAAACAACGTGAAAAAGCCAGGAGACAAAATGAAAATCCCTAAAGAAGATAGAGCAGATCCTAATCTGGAAGCACAAGTAAAAATAAGACTTGCAGTAAAGGACTATCAAAAACTCCAGAGAATTGCGTTAGTCAACAACACATACGCAAGCACCATGGCACGTAGAGCCATCCTGAAATATATAAGAGATTTGGAAATCTAATGAAGAGAATTATTAGCACGGTTATTGCTGGACTTATTGTCTTTGCCGGATGTTCAACCCCAGATACATCAAGTCACGTCAAAGCAGGTTCATCAGTAGAATTGACAACAACTACAACTGAAGTAGTTGAGACTACGCTATCCCCAACAACAACAGATGTACCAATGGATCCAGAGCTTGAAGCCGGTATGTTGTTCTTCACTGGCTTCATTGCTCAAGCAGATCCAGAGACAGTGGACACTGTATGTAACATGGAAGATGTTCTTGGCTCACAAGGAGCTGCTGAGTATCTCAGTGAGAATGCTGAGATTTATGCTTCAGCAGGTGAACTTGAAGGTTGGGCCATGGTCATCGACACATTGTGCAACTGATCTTTACATATATCCCTACAGTAAAGGAGAATAATTGACAACAAATGGAGAATAAAATTGACACAGGCAATAAAGATTATTACCAGAGTTATCAGCTATACAAAGATGATGCAGTTGTTGCTACAATTTATACATATGATTCTGAAGGAGATCAAGCTCTTCGGGACATCTTCAGCATCCCTCAGAGTCGTCCTCTGATTCATCTTCCTCAGTAGCTGTTGATTTAGAATCAAGCTTTTTTTCCAGACGGGAGATTCTCTCTATGAGGTCTTCCGTCTGGTTATTTAACGGCCCGTATCCATTGGACTTTCCAATATGCGTTCTTAGCCAATAGGTAATATAACCCATAAGTGCCACAAGCATAGGGTACGATGCTTCTTGTACTGCTTTCCAAGTAGTGCTGAACATATCAGCCCCAACCATTAAATGGATACTTGAACTTTGGGTTACGAACAGTGAAGTCGTATCCTACCAATCGAATCGAATTGGTGTCAAGAGATGCCAAGATTTCCTCACCTTGTGCCGCATATCGAGCAGCAAGGGCTGCGAGGTATAGAGTTGATTCGTTGCGCTCAGCCAAGCTGTCTCCGCTGACAGATGTAGATCCGATGCTGACAGTACCAGCTTGAGATCCAGTTCCACCACGCATTGATTGAATGATCAAGTCGTCTGATAGGTTAGTGTAGATAACGCTCAAGGCCATATTGATTTCGGCTTCTTTGACAAGACGAAGTGTAGCGTTATACTTACGACGAGCAGTATCACTATCAAAGACGTCAAATCGTGACAAACCCATTTCAGCAGTACGGAAGTCAATACGAGCACGAGCAGCTTTAAGTGCACGAGATACTTCAGACGCAGAAACATCTTGAGCATTCAAATGAGAATAGCGATATACATCAGTAGATGTTGCATAGTTAGCTCCATCAGTTGTAGAGCTTACTGCTAAGAATGGTGCGGCAGCCTCAAAGTCTCCACCATATACTGGATCTGAATACGGTCCAAATTCATTGTCACTTGAATTATAGAATCTGATCTTATACCAAGATGCATCATTCAAAGAGTCGTATTCATATTTGGTATCACCGTACTCATAAGCGACAGATGTGACAAGACTATATGTACCAGTTTCTGTTGATGATGAGTATATGTATAGATAGTCACTATTAGCATCTTCGGGAAGCGAAAATGCAATGACTGCTGATTGTGTTGCCATGATTAAGTCTCCGAAGGTAGAGTATGCTTGCTGAATGGGTCGTTACTTGGACCAATAACATAAGCATTACCTGAATAGTAAGCAATCTGTTCATTGATCAAATATGGAATGACTTGAGTTATTTCATACTCATTGCCATCGAAATACATTGTCCAAACTGTACGCTTCAAGAAGTTGCCAGCATTGATAACAAATGATCTATCCATGTGAAAGTCAGGTGGTAGATATACTTTACGAATATCTCGTTCAATATATGTTGTATATCCATCCGAACCACGATTAGCTAATGGCGCTTCATACGTTGCGGGATCGATTGACATCAATGAAACGTATTCAACTGGAGCAGTATAAGCAGATCTATCATTCATTTGAGCAGTAACAACTGGTTCATATTTGAAGAACCTTGCAGTTGTTCCGACTTTGTTGAAGGCGGCAAGATAACGATCAGTGATCGAACCAGTAAGTCCAGCACTGTAGTAGTCAGTATCTTCAGAAGGACCACCAAGAACATTGATATATACTATTAAATCAGATGTACTTGCAGTATCCGTAGAGTAACTACTTGTTTCTTGAGCGGGAGGATAGGCAGATGAAGAAAGCAATTCATGACAAATGCGAATTGGACGAGTGTCATTCTGAGTTGCAGAATTGCCTTCACCAATCTGATAACCAACTCTTACCAATCCAGGATCAGTTAAATCTAATAAAGTACTGGCAGGTGGTTGGAACCAGCGAAGTCCCACAACAGGATCAGATGCTTGCGCTACTTGAGTCCCAATTTCTTTTTCATCGCCTAATGTATAGGTAGATCCGTTAGAAGTCATTAGAGTTCTAACATATGTTTTGGGAATACCACTTGCATTAGTACGTGTATATCCAAGCATGAACCCACCAATACCACCGAGTACGGTAGTACGTCCAGCTTTTTGTGATGTTACACTATCGGTGTAATGTGAGTGACCACTGCTCTTGTTGATAACTGTTGGACCAGTCCATGTAACACCATCGTCAGTCGATATTGCATAATATACATCAACAGTAGTTCCAGCAGCATTTGCTTGAGTCCAAAAAGCGCACAAATTGTCATTATCGTCATGGGCGATAGATAGATCTGTACAGTCATATATACCACCTAACGTTGTAATGACATGTTCGCTACTGAATCCTATATTTTCAGTAAATCTAACATGTCCAACTTGAACTGTTGAAGCACCTGTATTAATTAATACAAGATAATCAACATATCCATTTTGATGAGCACATGTACCAAAGACACTGAAATAAGATCCAATCTTAGTCATAGACTGTTCAGCGGTAGTTTGATATGTTGGTCTGTATTGCTTAACTCTCAAGCTGTTAAAATACATGTAACTGACAAAGATTGTCTTATTCGTATAAGGCGCATCAATTGCCATTTGATCTGCATCGGTAACAATAGCTGTTACTGAGTCAGTCGTAATACGAGTAACGTTATCAACATCAGTGATATCGAGAACAAATGGTTCGACATTACATGCACCGGTTCCTGTATCGTAATAAGCATGCCAAATAATCACCCTGTTTAATTCTTCAAAAACGTTAAGAGTTAAATGTGGTCCATTTGTATTAGTTCCAACTTTATATGGAATTCTTTGAGTATTAGATGTCAATTCTCCACTATATACTTTTTGCCAGTCAAAACCATTTTCTGATCGATATAAACTAATTGGTGCAGCTGTATAGTTTTCACGTAAAGCAAACCAGAGTGTTCCATCAGTTCCACGGACCAATGTTGCATTATCATAGTTGTGCGTAATTAGTGCACGTGAATTGTATACATTTGCCAGAATACCAGCGGTTGTAATAGTGTTAGGCATGTGTTTGCTCCACGTGAATTAAGAACGTACCGTCGTCAACAATTGCATCTGTATCTATAGTAAGCTTGCCCCAAATAACATCAGTAACTCTATTTGATTGAACACTTTCAATAGTTAATGTTGGAGTATAAGTTCCATACTTATCAATTGAAAATGTAACCATATCCGCAAGATTATTGACACTTGTAGCAGAAATAGTGAATGTTGATACAGATGAAGATGTATTTCCAAGTTTAAAAGCAAATTCTTTTTCTTGGTTAAAAAGTCCAGAACCTAAATCAATACTGGTTATAGCATTTGAATCAGCAGCAGTTCTACATGGACAACTTTTAATTATAAACTTAAAACTCAATGCAGTGTAATCAGGATCAACAGTTGCATCGTATGTAGCATACTCAAGTACAGATGGACTTGTTACAACTTGTTCAACACTTTGAGTAGTTGATAATGTTGGCGCAAGTCCAACATATGAAACAATAGATGTAGTCGTACCAATGGCTACTTGTCCAGGAGTAAGAACATCTGGATCAAAAGCAGCTGCTGTTATAGCAGGTACGTTATCTACTGTCAGAATTGTTTGTTGACCTGAAGTTACAGTAGGATCAAGCTTTGTAAAACTTACTTGCGCTGCTGGAGCATTAACAGTTACACTTGTACCAGTTTCATAATACAACGTCAAACTGTCAAGCTGTACAGTGCTTCCATTCTGCGTAGAACCATTACGTTCCCATACAACTTCGAAACGATATCTACGTCCAGCAACCCAAGTAAAACCAATGTTGCCCAAAGTTAAAGCACGTGTGTCTGAATCAGATCCAGTACTTGCATGTGTAAGGGAAATTGCATTATGCAGTGTGGTAGGTGATCCACCATCCAAATCATATACGTTGATTTGACCTTGGTTACCTGCAACGTTATTGACGAATGTAGCACTGGCAGTTATTGTAACAAGAACATTAAGAGCAGCCTCTGATGGGACAGTAAGAATAAATGAATATCCAGGTCTTCCTGATCCACCAGCTACATATGGATCAAAATAAACTCCATTGACATCATATGATCCACCAGAAGAAACTCCGCCTACGTAAGCAAATGTATCAATGAAATCATAAATGGTTCCATCGAAACATGTAAATGTATTTGAGTTGTCTGCGGCAACAGTTGGACTTGGTGCAGTAAATGTAACTTCAGCAGCGGGAGCTGCAATGTCAATACCAAGAGCAAGAGTTGGATTAGCTGAAGTAAATGTAAGCTCAACAGCAGGAGCTGAAATGTTGACGCTACCCGATACAGAAATTGTTGCATCTTGTTTGAAGAATGACAATTCAGCTGCTGGTGGAGCTTGATAAGTCGAACGACCTATTCCAACTTCATAGTGCTTTAAGATTTCTGTTGATGATAAAGCTGTATTATATACAGCTATTTCATCCATTTTTCCGTTAAATCTTTGGGCACCGTAAGCATTTTGACCAACGTAAACAGCGTTGCTCGTATTGCCCATTCCAGTAACAGCATTGTCAGCAAGTAAATAAGTTACATCTACACCATTTTTGTAGAATGTAAGTGTTGTACCATCCCAAACCATGGCAATGTGATACCAAGTGCCAGTTGAAGATGTACCAGATTCAGAAGCATACTTGACCTGGTTAAGGTCAGTTTTCTGAATGAAGCAAAAGAATTGGTTTGTTCCGCCGCCTTCACCCCAACCCAGGCCCCATTCACCAGTCTTTTGAACTATCGCACCAACGTGATTAGTATCAGGATTCACCCATACTTCAGCGGTGAAGTTTGAATTAGTATAAGGTGAAAATACATCTGCATCAGCAATAGTGCCATGATCATCAGTGCCATCAAAATCTGCTGCACCATCTGAATCATTGGCAAGCGGATCAGTCGCATAAGAAGCAGGAGCATTAACCCAAGTAATAGTTCTGCTATTGCCTGACGAATCTGTAGTGCCAGCAGAGTTAAGTCTGTACCAAGCTACTGGTGAAGCTGCTGTTATCAGATCTGAATATTCGCTCATGACATCTCCGGTGAATAAGAAAGGACTGGAGCTTTCGCCCCAGTCCTAACTGATTTAGGGTAAGGTACAGTAAACTGGAGGACCAACCTTAAGAACTTCGTTCTTGATGAGTTGGAGGACAGTTGTTGTTGTAACAGCAAACCATTTTACGCTGACAACAGGCACGGAGGACGTAGCAGGATAGGTGAAATTCTCCCCAGAAATCTCTACTGCTTGATCTACCGTTACAACAACATCTTGAGGCATAAGTTACGCTACGGTTGTGTAAAAAATGCCTGAAGCATTCCATGTAATTTGGAACGTACCAGAAGAACTGGATTGGTTCGAACCAAAATCCACGTATGCAATAAGTGGAGATGTCGAAGCTGTACCAGTAGACTTATAGATTACAGCATAGCGAGCTGTAACTGTTGAAGAAGTCCATGATACATCAGCGGCATCAAATGTTTGCTTGTTAGTAGCGTTATCTTGAGTTACCGTCTTTGAACCAAGTGTAGCGCCACCACTGGTATAACCAGTACCTGATGCTTCGTTGGCACTTACGTCATCCCAGTAATCGTGTGCGTCCTGGTCTGGCGTGTATGAAGAAGTAACTAAGGCTACCTTGATGGTGTCAGTATCGAAGTCAATCTCTCCATTGAGAGCCTTGGCTGGAAACTTGGTATAGAGTGCTGTAGTAGCCATCAGTTAAAACTCCTATCAGGTAAGCGTGTCGTGGATCTGGCAGCCCCAAGTTGACTTGAGAACCTTCACGTCCACCGAGTACCAACCCATGAGGTCGATCTTACGGCCAACGATGTTGTCGTCAACGTCAATGCGGATGTCATTCAACCAACCAAGACCAAAAGCCTTCTGCGAGAAGACGTAGTTTGGACGGTGGGTTGGGGTAGCGTCGTGAGCAGTTACTTGCGAGCTGACGAAACATGGGATACCGTATGGCGAACCAACATATCCAGCGTTGTTCGTAAAGCCCTGACCAAAGCCCTCAACAGTCTGCTTACCAACTGAAGCGAACGCAGCAGCGTCACCGAAAGCCTTACGAAGCTTCGCCCATGAGTATGGGTGGAATACTGCAAAGTAAGGACCAGGAACGTTGTTGGCTTCAAGGTAGCTGATTGAACTGAGGAAGTCATCCTGGGTCATGGCATCACCAGCGTCGTTAACAACTGTGGTGAAACCAGACTCCATGAGATCAAGCACGAGCTTGTCTTCGTCAGCGGCAATCGCACGACCCATCTGCTCACCATAAGGAGCAAGATCCTGCCAAGGGTCAGCGTACAGAGCACGCTTTGAAACCTCGACAAAAAGACCACGCTCAGTTGGGGTCAAGGTCACGCCATCTGTTGATAGCGTAGTGCTTGAAGGAGCAGTACCTTCAGTAAGAGCGGCAACCGAAAGCGACTGCCAAGCAGGAACGACGATTGAAGCGTTGCCAGGAGGTACAACGAAGCCAGAGACCAAAGGACGCATAACACGGTTAGCATAAGCATACGTGATAGCCTGATCGCTGACGATTGTACCAACCAGGTCATTAAGAGTGGTTGTATTTGAAATCGACATAGTTTTTTATTTCTCCGTATCAGGAATCGAAAATTGTATTAGATGATGAGTATGAATTATCTGTTAGCAGTTCACGATATCTCGCTCGAACAATCTCACGAGCTTTAGGATCTGCTTCAATTTCCTTTAGCGTGCGTCCGCCGAAAGCTCCCTGAGCCGGAGGACTTGATGCATTTGGGTTGGTGCTATTTGGACGAAGAGCCGAAGGATATGCCGGACGTTCTGACTGTTGAGGCTGTTGTGGTTCAGCTGGCTTGAGAATTCCAGCAAACTTGTCTACCACTTCAGCAGCAGTCATACCTTCTGGGATATTGATAATTGATGGATCCGCATCAATACCACGCTTGGCAAATTCTACTGCAACTTCGTTGTATAGCATCTTTTGCTCCAACTCGCGTACTTTGTGTCTCCAGGACGCATTTTCGCTGCGAAGCTCTTTAACGTATTCAGCATTGAACGTTAGCTGATCGTCATTTTCAGTTGTCATTGGTTCCTCCTGGGATGTGGGGATATGGCATCAAGCCGACATTTATATAGTATCAGATTATCTTATACTGTAAACTTTTGATGTATATGAGAAGTTTGATGGTGCGCTAATTGAGTAAGACTTAGGTACGTAATCATAATTGATCGCCGGACCAGTAGTTTCCCACCACTTCGTTGTTCCTGTGGTATTGGCTGGAACAGTGTAAGTCTTTGAGCTGAAAGCTCCAGTATTCAATGGACCTTGAACTGTAAGTCCTTTTGATGTGTTACTGACAAATGTATCAGTAGCTATCACGGTTTGATTACCATTAGCAGAAGTGCCAAGACTATAAGTTCTTGGTGCAAGTCTTTCCAATCCACCGGATGATCTGACATATGACTTGCCATCAGCTTCAACTTTTGAACCGTAACTTCCAGCAGGAGCTTCAATACCTTTACTCGATCCATCAAGTTGGTAATAATCAACTACTGCTTGATACCCTTTGCTAATTTCGGGAGAAGCTGATGAATTCAAAGCAATTGCTTTATCAATTTTGTTTAAATCGTAAATTCCTTGATCATAAGCAAAAGTATAACCTTCATATGTTGATCCTGTATCCATCAACTCAGCTTTTCCTGTTTGATCATTCCAGACGATCTTAGAAGAAGATATTTGAGCTACTGAATATGTAGAAGAATTAGTAGAAGCTCCATTTGCACTTGGCTTGTATAGCTCAACAAACATATTACTCAGAGAATTAGAATTAGTTGCTGCAAATGGATTTAGGGCTGCTGAAGTTAGCTCAGCATTAGAAAAACCTCGTTGCGATACAACAGTATTTGCTGGTGTTATTCCAAATGAACTTGGCGCACCTGAAGTTAGTGAATATCCTGTTACACCTAGAGTTGGAAGACCATTTACATAATATTCTAATTGTCCACTCAATGGATTAGACCTAAATCTATCTCTTGTAAGACTGAGTAAACTATTTGCCACAGCATCAACAGTTGTACTTGAAGGTCCTGAATAAATATTGCTTGTAGGACCAGTTGTAATAACTGATTTAGGAGACAACATATTCAACACGGATTGATAAGTTGGATCCGATGTGATAATAGGTGCAGGCAAAGGCACTGCATTTATATTAGGAATATTGTCATATCTGCGTTGAGTTAGTTGAGCCATTATTAGTCTCCGTAGTGTAAAGTGCAGAATTAAGTTCCATATTAGTACGCCATTCAACTTCAGCTTCCATATCAGTGTAAAGTGGGTTGCGCTTTTGCAACTCATCAATAGCATTGGTGAGACCAAAGCGTAGATCCTGTTCAAGCTGAGCTGGATCAGAAATAGAAGGTGTCACTGTCTCTTCTGGATAATCAATTTCAACAGAATCAATCATAGGAAGACCAGCTACAGCGCAAATCAAATTAGCAAGTGCCAATTCATATCGTCTGAAGTTGACAGCTTTTTGATTGAATACAGTGATAAGTGGATACCAACGTACCATTAATTGAGCACCTGAAATATGAGTCTTATCTCCGTCTCCACCTTCAATAGTGATTTTGGGTACATTGGATGTGGCAAACAAACGATCTTCTAAATATTTGACAGCATCAAGTGTTTCATTGATCTTTGGATCCAGGTTCAAAACAGAAGCAGTAGCTCCAGCAGGCAAGTTGATAGCTCGACCTGGATGAAGCGTTACCGACTCGCCTGACTTATAACCACTGAAAGCAATGGGTGTACCTGCTTGCATTTTGATAGTAAAAGCAAGATGTGTCATCAATTGATTGATCTGGTTGTTGAGCTTGCGTACATTGACAGCAGGAGCATAGCCAATAAACTCATCATGCACAGCTTCACCATGAATATTGACAAATGGTAGGAAACCAAGAGGATTTTCGGTTGAACCTTTGAGAAGATTTCCTTCATAAAAAACTACTGCTTCACGAGTCCAAATCTGTTGTGCCAAAATACGCTCTGATTTGATGGAACCATCTTGTCCAAGGCGTGATCCATCAGTTACTCGATCAACAACTCTGACAAGTGAAATAGCATCTGCTGTATTTGGATCGCCATCATTACCTACTGCACTGAATTGAGTTGCATCGTAAATACGTAGTCTGTATCCAGATTCAGCAGTTTCATCAATGTATGGATGAATAAGAACTGAACCAGTCAATTCAGAAAGTAAGTCAGCTTGCTGTAGAAGGCTATCAATTGCATTGTCAGCATATACCGCTTCAACATGAGCAACTGATTCAGCAGGGCCATTGAAGGTTCTATGTAGGGGACGTGAATAAAGTAAACGACAACGCTTATCCATAATCGGCTTGGTCAAGTTTATGATGAGAGGATCAACGTCTTCGTTCATCATGACAAGAGTTTGTTCTTGCTTGCCGTAATAGAAATCTTTATTGAGTTGAGCC
>Ga0208424_1000074_pt1 | contig 12831 bp, 7 predicted proteins | sample DEB3_08_DNA_2_FD_184521 | JGI IMG/M metagenome (GOLD analysis project Ga0208424, IMG submission 184521) | Aqueous microbial communities from the Delaware River and Bay under freshwater to marine salinity gradient to study organic matter... | ecosystem: Environmental > Aquatic > Marine > Coastal ... | reverse complement strand
ATCGAACTCGGCCTTCGGGCGGACGTAAAAGGTGCCGTCGTCGAGCCGGCGGTAGATGACCACCTGCCAGCGGGTCTCGCCTAGGCGATACTGCGCGTCGTCGGAGATGACCTCGACTAGGATGTCGCGGTTGGAGCGGTTGCGGTATCTCATGGCCACGCGGTATAGACCACCGTGCCCTGGCCGTTTGCGTCGACCAGCTCGACGGCGTTGACGCCCTTCAGTTTGCCCAGTGCGGCCAGGAGCTGCGTGTCGTTGGTGGCCTGCGCGATGCAGGTGGAGACGATATCGGCGTCATCGTAGGAGGCCGACAGGTTCTCCTTGGTGCGGTCGCGCCAGACGCGCACCACGCGCCCGTTGGAGAGGTTCACGCGCCGCATGGACTCGACGCAGGGGAATGAGTGTTTCATCGGGGAACTCGACTCTAGGTCAGCGTGACCGATTTCCAAGTTGTTCCGTTGTGAATGTGCAGCGTGTTGCTGTTGGTGTTGAAGAACATCGGCACGTTGGCTCCCGTCACGTTGGTCGGAGTGCTGGACGGGTTGCTGCTCGATGCCGGGATGTAGACGAAGCCATCGCCCATGGACGAGTAGCCGCCAGGCCCAATGAAGTCGCCGCCGTCCTGTATCCAGGAGGCCTCCTTGATCAGCTTGCCGGTCGAGCCGTCGAACAGCGCGAAGGTGTTGTTTGTGCTGCTGCTCGGGCCCACCACGTCGCCACCGCCACCGCCGCCCGTCGCTGCGATGGTGATCGAGCCAGCGCCATTGGTGATCGTGATGCCGGTGCCCGCGGTCAGTGTGGCCTTGTCCCACACCTCGTCGACAGCATCACCGATGAGCAACTGCCCGTTGACCGTTGGCGCTGTGTGTCCGGTGCCACCGTTATCGGCATTCAACGTGCCGGCCATCGTGAGCGTTCCTGCGCCCGTGATAGGCCCGCCACTGAACGACAGGCCGGTAGTTCCACCCGAGACAGCGACCGATGACACGCTGGCCCCTGCAGCGATTCCATTCAGCTTCGTTGCATAGGCGCTGCTCATGTAACCGTCGGACACATTGGATGCCGCGATCTGAGATATCACCGGCGTGGTCGTCGGGTTGGTCACGCCCAGGCCGCCCCCTGAAACACTCACGCTGGTCACCGTACCTGCATTGCTCGTGTATCCGCTGGGATTGGTTGCCGGATAAGCTCCGAGAGCAGTCAGTGCCAGGGCCGCAGTGGTTGCCCCAGTGCCGCCATTGGCGATGTCCAGAGTGCCGGTCATCGTCACCGAGCCCGATGTGGTGATCGGGCCTCCGGTGAATGACATCCCGGTGGTTCCGCCGTTCACGCCCACCGACGACACGCTCGCGCCCGCGGTGATGCCGTCCAGCTTGGCCGCGTAGGTGCTGGTCATGTAGCCGTTCTGCGTGCTGGTAGCCACGTTCTGGCTGATGACCGGCGTGGTGCTGCCGGTGGCCACGCTGATGTTTGCGCTGCCCGATGCCGAGACGTTGGTCACCGTGCCGACATTAGCCGTGTAGCCCGCCGGGTTGCTGTTGGGGTAGGCGTCGAGGTTGGCAATTGCACCCGCAGCCGTGGTCGCCCCGGTGCCGCCCTTGTTGATGGGCAGCGTGCTGGTGATCGTGCCTGCGGAGCCCAGCACGTCGATGTTCCACGTGCCGGTCGCCCCGGTGCCATCCAAGGCCGGGATGTCGGTGCCGATGCCTAGGCCGAGGTTTGTGCGGGCTCCCGATGCCGACGTAGCGCCAGTGCCTCCGGAGGCCACAACCAGTGTGCCGGTCATCGACAGTGTGCCAGCGGATGTCACAGGGCCGCCTGTGAAGCTGAACCCGCTTGTCCCGCCGTCGGCGTTCACGCTGGTCACGCTGCCTGAGGCCACCGCGGCATTCAGCGTGGAGCCGGACATGGACAGGTTGGTGCCGAGCGTGATCTCTTGGATCGTTGCTCCCGTTGAGTTGCTGCCCAACAGCTTGGACGTTCCCGATGCGTCCTGGATCTTGCTGTATGTAACCTTCTTGGGGCCTATCGTCGCCGCGAATGACCCTGTGCCAGTGCCTGTCACATCCCCGGTGAGCGTGATCGTCTGGTCGCCCGTGTTGTTTCCCAGCAGGTTTGCGCCTGTGACATTGCCTGACGCAGCCACCGAGGAAGGTGTGATGGCGCCCAGGGCCAGACTGATGGCCGGGGTTGTGGTCGGGTTGGTGACGGTTCCACTGACGCCATTGGCCGTGGTGACCGACACGCTGGTGACCGTTCCACCGTTGGACGTGTAGTTGTTGGGATTGGACGCAGGGTAGGCACCAAGGCTTGTCAGGGCCCCGGCCTCGGTAGTGGCGCCGGTCCCGCCCGAGGCAACGGCCAGGACGCCGCCTAGCGTGATGGTGCCGCTGGTGGTGATGGGGCCGCCCGAGGTACTCAGGCCTGTCGTGCCGCCCGAGACGTTGACGCTGGTCACACCGCCACCCGTAGGTCCCGGAGGACCGGCAGGCCCGGTGGGGCCCGCAGGACCCTGAGGCCCCTGCAGGCCGCCGGCACCGAGAGGCTTGGTGGCTCCGGTGTCCAGCCGGGTGATCTCGCAGACTGTGTAGGTCTCGTCGATGCTGGCCAGCGACACGGGACTGCCGAGGTGATCGGTGCCGTTGGTCGCGATGTAGTACTCGATGCGGTAGACCGTGTCCTTGTGCGGGATGATCCGCACGTTCATGTCCAGGTACTGGTTGGACTGGTTGGACACGTCCACCGACACGCTGTATCCGATGACCACCGCGTTGGTGATATCGTACAGCCGCATCCGGGTCTTTCCGGTGTGCCGGAAGGCGCTAATGTTGCGCACCTGGTAGGACCCGGCGGCCAGTTTGAAAGTGTTGCTTTCCAACTGAAGGATCAGCCCGTTGGGGTCCGACTGGATCGTGTTCAGCTCCCGGGTTGTCCAAGTCGTGGCCACGCCCGTCCCGCCACCAGTTCCGCTGGCCTTGCTGTCGGTCAGCACCGCAATCTTCAGGGTCAGCGAGTCGACGTCCTTCCTCAGCTTGTTGATGAGGATCGTGCTGGTCTGGCTATCGTAGCTCATTGCTTGGCCTTACGTCGGAGGATTCTCTGGGCCTCGTCAAGGCTGCTGGCGATGCCTATCAGGCTGCCTGCGGGGCCGTAGAGGCGGAAGGAGCCCTTGGCCTTGCCCGGGATGGCCCGGTAGCCCCCGGTGAAGGTGTAGGCACCGGGCATGGAGGAGTCGGGCTGGGGCATCATGTCCGCCGGCATATTGCGGATGGCGATTGCCGCAGCCACGCGCCTAGGAGGAACGGCCCACAGGTTCTCCGGATCGAACCGTTCAATCTCAGTCGCCTTCTTCAGTCGGACAGGATCCTCCATGCCGTCGTACAGAGCACCGTAGAGCTTGTAGCCCTTTTCAAACAGGTCCATGGCCTCGCGGTGGTCCTTGACGCTACGGCCCGAGGCCATGTCGCCGGCGGGCATGTAGCGCTGGCCCTCAACAGAAGCCCCCTCGTCCGGTGCTATGCCCTCGTTCCAAGTCCACTCCGGCATGAGCCCGGTCTTCTGATCGGCGAATACGGTGTCCTCTGTTTTGGCTGTGCGATTGCGCTCGCCATGCGGGCCGTAATTCAGCCAACTGTTTTGACCCCGGGTCTCGGTGGTAATGGCTCCACGAGCAGGCCCCGTAAAGAGCCGGATGTGCGCCTGCCAGGCATTCTCCTCGCCTTCCGCCCGGAAACCGGAACCTTCTAGGCCGTGACCGAAAGCGTCGTGCACGGCGCGGAACAAATCGTTGGCATAAACAGGCTTCAATTCACCGTTGGGCCCACCGAACGGCCAACGCAAACCAGTATCGGCAAGCATTGGGTTTGATTCTGGATTGAAGTCCTCCTTGGTTCCAAACCCAGCGTCTGTGGGGAAAACGCCCATGGACTTGTTTGCGCGAAGGTCGCGCAAAGCGTTGAACGGAGACGATGCGTACTGCTGCCCCGCATCCGAGTTGATATCAATGAACCAAAACTTGTATCCCGCTGAATCAAGCGCTTGATACTGATCCGTGGTTTGGCGGATCAAGTCCTGGTAGGCTTCACGCACCGCAGGATCTTGCGGTGCATGAGGCATCTCCTCGTAGGCCTGAGCAATTCTGCGAGCGCGATCCTCGTCTACCTTAACGTACTCCGATTGGCGACGGAGACCGATTCCTTTGTCCCTGGCGTACTGCTCTGCGACGCCAACCAGGCTCTGGTCTGGGCCACTAGCGCCTTTGACCTGTGGAGCGCCTGCAAGCGGCGCAAGGTTCCCAGACGTATACCGTCCTTCTCCTCGGTCTCCACGTCCTCCTCGTTGTTCTGGGGCTTGTTCATAAAGTTTTTCTCCTCCGGCAGGCATGAAATACGCTAGACGGGACGGTGAGTCAATTTGCTTTCGTTTCCATTTCTCGCCTGCCTCCGGCGTGCTTCCGTACCCGGCAGCCTTGTTTGCTTTCTGCGCTTCGCCCAGTTGCCGGTCGTTCAAGGCAGGCAATTTGTCGAGCCCAGGGAACATGACCTCGTGCGGCTCAACACGTCCCCGAATGCGATCCCAAAGAGTCCACTGGGCAGGGAATACAGCAACGCCAAGCTCGTTTGCCCGGCGCTCGTTGATCTCAAGTGCTGAGCGGTAGGAATCCGACATTACCTGGAAGTCTTTTGGAGTCTCAACCCACTCCACCGACTTAATGTTCGCCGGAGCATTCGGGTTGATGCCGCCTTTCTTGGCGAGCAGTGTTGCCTTGCGGCTGCCCATGGCAGCAAACACGGCCTCGTTGACGAATTTCTGAACGCGATCCGAACCGTAGATTTGAGCCTGAGCTAGAACATCGTCGATGGTCTTTGCCCTGGTTGCTGTGGGGTCCGGCAAGGAATCCAATGTCGAAGCCATTTCGGCTTTGATCTTGTCAATTTTCTTCTGGTTTTTGGCCTTGAGCGTCTTGAGCGTTTTCGGGTCGTCCTTGTTGATCTCCTCAATGCGCTTCCCTTTTTCCTCGGCATTTTTGAGCCGGCGATTGAAAGCCGATGTGGCTTCCTTCGACTTCTTCAACATCGAATTGAAACGGTCGACAACGATGCCTTCAAACCGTTTGCGGAGCTCTGGGTTTCCAAGCAGCTCTTGGCCAAAGATGCGAGCCATGTGGCGGTCCATGGCCGATATGGATGCCTTGAGCGGATCTTGCCAAACCGACCCGAATGATCCCGTCTTTGTTCCGAACCCTTTGACTTGGGTGGTGAGTTTATCCACAAAGTCGGCCCAGGATTCGTTCGCTCGTTTTACAAAGAAGTCAGGGTTCTTTGTGAACAATCGAGCGGCATTTACGATGTTTGATATGTCCGCGGTGATTGCAATGCCAAGGCCACCCTTGCCAGCAGAGATGAACCCTAACTCCTTTTTGAGTCGTTGGTTCAGCTCCTTCAGGTTTTCTTTAGTCGGGTTCTCTGGGTATAGACTGGCAAATTTGCGCACATCTTCCATCGAACCGAACCGCAATCGTGCCTGCCCCATTTCATTGGGCAGCAACGGAGCATTCGGGGAGAGCATCCCGAAGACAATGGAGTTGAAGCTGGAAACCTTGTCCCCAGGTGTGGGAGCCATTGTCGCCGCCAGCTTGGCCGTCAGCTTGGCGTGCGTGGTCTCTGGCAGGTTTGCTACGTCGACCGGATTGGTTTTGAGCCAGAGGAGATCGTAGTACGTGAACTTGCCCTCAAGGCCGCCGGGTATTCTCGCAGGATCTCCAGCCACGTCCGAGGGGATGTTTGTGATTTCTGAAAGAGGTCCAAGGTTTTCGACGCCGAATGCTTTGCCGTATTCCTCAAACTCCTTTGGAGTCCAGTCTTTCGGTTCTTTGCCTTTGAAGTAGATGTTTCCATTTTGATCCCTTGAAACTCCTGGAGCTTCAAAAGATGCACGCCGGGGAAGACCTTCCGCAACTTGTTTTCTGGCCGCCTCCTCTTCAGCCGGCATGAACCTCACACCCCCCGCTTGTCGAACCGTCCCGCCTTCGCCTTGGCCTTCTTGGCCACCGACAGCGCGATTGCCACGGCCTGCTTCTGCGGTTTGCCCGACTTCATTTCGCGCCGGATATTGCTGCTGACGGACTTCTGGCTGTAGCCTTGCTTGAGTGGCATAGTCTTTTTCTGCTTTGAGTTTGGCTTGTTCCTGAGTGTCGAAGATCCCGGCGGGTGATCCATCGGGGCCGTACAGGCGGAACTTTCCGTTCTTCGACAAGATCCGATAGCCTGCGTTCTGGTCGGTGCTGACAGTGGTCTCACCGATGGTCTCAGCAGGCTGGAAGTTGAGCTGGGTGCGCCGATAGCTCGACTGCTCGCCCATGTCTCCGGTCCACGGGATGTTGGAGCCAGTCGACTGGGCATTCTGGATGCGCTCAATGCGCAGATCCTGGTAGACCGAACCGCCCTTGCGGTTGGCAACGTACCCGGCAGTCGGAAGGTTCGACATCACGTCGCCTTGCCGCGGCACAGCGCCCATCACCTCATTGAAGAAGTTGCGCTTCTTGGCGCCCTCAAGGCCTCCACCAAGAGCATCGGCAGACGGCACCGCATTCTGCTCGGCGATGTTCTTCAAGTAGACGTCCTTGAGCGTAGACATCGCCTGATCGTAGTTGCGGAACAGGTTCTTGTAAGTCGGCTTGGTGAGCGCCTTGTACATCCGGGCCTGCACCTTGCCCCAGTCAACCACCTTGACGTTTACGCCGCCCTTGCTGTTGATCGAGATGCCATAAGGCAGGAACAGCTTGTCGGCCTCGCCGAACACACCGGACTTGCCGGTAGATCCGTAAACCTTCCAGTACTTGCCCTCCATCAGCGTGCCGTCGCGGATGGCCGTTGCGATGTCGATGATGTAGCGAGAAGTCGACGGGCTGAAGATACCGCTTTGCGACAGCGCATCGGCCTCGCGCAGGCTCAGGCGCCCTTCGATGACCGGATTGCCCTTGGCATCCATGCCACTGACGCTTGTGCGTTCAGCCTGCGGAACAGACTCGACAACACGCATCGTGCGATTGGCGACATCCGCGGTCTTCGCAGCCAGCTCGGCCTTGGACAGCGGCCTGATGATGCTGCCATCCGGGGCAGTCATAAACAGGTCCGAGTATCCACGGGCCATGATGACGGCGTTCTGCTGCGCCTTGGTCATCTTGCTGGTGTCGACCTTCTGCTCGGTAGGCTCATAGCCTTCCTTTGGATTCACCAAGTTCTTGATGGCATCTTCCATCCAGTCGAGCTTGATGCGCCGTCCGTTGGCGTCGTAGAAGGTGCGAGCAACAGGGTCGAAACCAGCCTGCAATGCACGCCTAGTGAACCGTTCCGAAACAGCTTCCTTGGCGTTGTTTAGAGCCAACTCGATGAACGACGGGATGCGCCCAGGCAGCATCGTCTTAGGGTCTTTTCCCTTCAGGAACTCCTGCGTGTAGTAAGCAGCAAACTCGTCAGTGATACGATTGAGCGAGGCAATCTGCTGCGCTCGTTGTTGCGCAGGATCGAAAGCATCACGCAACTCGGTGCGAATACGGTCTGCTATGACCCGTCCGCCTCTTGACTCTAACTTGTCTGCGTAGGCGTTGGCAAAGTCGGTGAACTGCTTCTTGAAGTCAGGATCTTGCGAAGACGTGTCGATGACCTTTCCACCAAGCATATCCTTGATAGCCTGAGTGATACGGGCATGAAGGATCTCGTGCGGCAATGTTTCAGGGCTAGCCTTGTCGACATTGATCAGGACGGTTGGCTTGCCGCTTTTGACGTTTTCTGGGCCGATTGAAACGCCGGCATAGTTCACCGTCTGCAATGCACTTGGAACGGTGTCGGCGTCGGTATGGAAGATAACTTCAATTCCAGCGCTTTCAGCACCCGCAATTTCGGACAGAGCCTTGGTAAGCTGCTTGTTGTTGAGGCGTCCATACAAGGTAGCGCGTGCCTCGGAGTCCTTGATGGTCGAAGTTTGCTCTCCGGAAACTGGGTCAACGTAGGTGAACTGCACCTCGGTAGGCCGAGTGTTCAGATCATCCACCGCGGTCTGCCTGACACGAGCACCATTAAACACGTTAGACTCAACAGCCTTGGCAATTTTGAATCCACCTTCAAAAGCACCAAAGGCAGCGCCGCTTCCAATAGCCGCTGAAATTGCGTCCGCCTCCTCTCCGCTCATTGCCGCAAGCAATCCACCACCAGCGGCAGCGCCTGTCATTGGGACAAGGATATTCGCAGCCAGCTTGACTGGTGTTTCAAGACCGCTTCTTGCAAGAGCGGTTCCTAGCGCACGAGCTTTTGAAGAAGCGCCTTCAGCAGCAGCAATGCGTTCCCCTGCGCCTAGAAGGCCCCTCTGGGTCGGAGTCAGCGCGGGACCACGTGATGCCGCACCGGCCTCTCCAACTGTCTCCATGGTGGCTCCTAGGCCTTTGGTTGCACCAATTACTTGTGATGTAGTTCCTAGGACAGGAACATTCATCGTAATCGGAATGCCGGCAGCTTCACCAACTGCAATCGTGGTCGTTCCCTTGGATATGCCCTCCTGCACAGCCTGACCCATTTGCGGAGATCCGGTGACTTTAGCGGTGAGGCTTCCAGCCAAATTCTCAGGAGCACGCCCAAGCTGACTTACACGTTCTCCTGCTCCCCTAAGCATTTCGGCTGCACGCGGAATCTGAGCAACAGCTTGTTTAGCCATTACGGAAGCCAGCTTTCCACCGCCGGCAAAAGCAATGGATGACGGGTCCGTAAGGAATCCACCGACTTCAAGACCAGCCTGACCAATGGCTTCCTGCGGAATGTTGTAGGTTTGCAGGAACTCCTGAGAAGCCGGAACGCGCTGCTCTTGAGGTGCATTGGCTAGCGCCAATTTTCGATCAATGTCTGCTTTCTCAAGAAAGTCCACATACTTGATGTCATCAAGCATGGATTCCATACGAGCGCGATCCTCTTTGCTTTGGATGAGAAGAGGAAGTTGGTCGAGTTTGTCTACTATGGAAGCTGAGATTCCTCGGTATAGGCTTTGAGCCTTCAACTTTGCTTGAATCGCTGTTTCGGCAAAAGTTGCTGCGGCAACGTCGCCTTCAGTGGCTCCTTCAGGAGGCTGATAAATGTCGCCAATGGCTTCTCCAAGCCTGTACGGAAGCGCTGCAATGTGGGCCAGTCCCGGTCCAATTGCTGCGGCGGCTCCTTTCAGGTCGATTGACTTTTCCTTTCCAACCTTCAGGTAGTCGAGGAACTCCTGCTTGCTCGGAGTGTAGTCGGTCTGCGCTGCCTTGTACTGCAGCACCTTGTTGTAGGAGTCGTCTGGGGTGGGAGGAAACTCCTTTGATACGATTGCGTCTATGTCTGCTTCAGACGTATCATCAGCAAACTCAATTCTTCCTCTATTTGGAACCTCAACGACGATTGGCATAGGTTAGTTCTTGAACACCTTGTACTTTACTCCTCCGCTCGTCTGACCTTCTTTGGTTGAATCTTGCGACTTGTTCAATGATGGCAAATTTCCCTTAGTTTTGAGGAAGTTCAACATACTGTCAGGCACAACAGCGTCCTCTGGAACTCCTCTATATTTTGCAGCCACTATCTCATCGTTAATGCGTCCAGCAACAGAAGGAACGTATGCATCAACAATTGACTTTGCAGAATCTACTATGTCTTTCCGCATTTCAGGTGTAAGCCTATTGCCCTTTGTATAGTATTCGTACAATTGACGAACACGCTCACTGACAGATCCGCCCTCAACGCTACGCTTAAACTCGCCTTCAAGCACAGCTCCTGCTGGATCCATCGTCTTGTTGAATCGAATGATCAATGCAATATCGTCAGCAGGACTTGGTTTTTCCTTGGCAGCGATCTTTTCAAGCGCTGCAAACTCGTTTGCGCGAGATTCCAGATCAGCAAACGGTTTGTTTGCCCTGAGTTTATCGAGAGTATCGTTTGCCCATTTCCGTTTTTCTTCAGGAAGTTCGTCTATCTTCGACTGAATTTTTTGGGAAGCTGGAACCGGAGCGCCAGATGCTTTAGGTCCAATCATTGGCTGAACCAAGTCGGTTCCCGGGACAGGCATAGATGTGACAGTAGGCGGCAACCCGTATTCCACCTTGGTACCTTCTGGTCCGACAGTAGCGCCGAGTGCGGTCATTCCTGCGGGAATAGCCTGACCAATCCTGCTCGTCAGCGGAATCAGCGCCTGCACCTGATCTTGAGTCAACTTGCCGCCGTACTTGTCCATTACCTCCTGAGTCACATCCGCATACGGAGCGGTCGGTCCTTGTCCCGGCTGACGGGCATACAAGTCAATCAATGCCTGCGTGAAATACGGAGCAGCGGCTTCCTCGCGTTGGGCCTTACCCAACTGCAACGCACCGAGCGCCAACTGCTGCCTAGCCGCCGCCTCACGCACCTGATTCTGCTGATCAGTCCGGTACTGGTTCAACACCATCACAGCGTCCCCGAGAGCCGCCTTCTTCTTGGCCAGGCTCATGTCCGGGAACTTCTCACCGAGAGCCGAGAACTTGTTGAGCATCTCCCGGTCGGCCTGCACCTGCTGGGTGTAGCGCGGGATGTCCTGCTCGGTGACGCCTTGAGGAAGCGCTCCGGTCTCCATGTACTGCTGGATAGCTAGGTACTTTGGATCACTCGAAAGCTGCTGCTGCATGAGCCCGGAGACGGTCTCCCAGCTCTGTGTGGCAGCCTCGGTCTCGGCCTTCTTGGTGCGATACTGCTCAATGGCCTTTCCTAAGCCCTGCCCAATGGCAGCGATGCCCATGGCCAGATTGCGACCGGGGGCGGTTGCGGCCTCCATGTATCCCGGAGGAAGAGGGCCGGTGTCTCCGCGTCCGGTGTATGGTGTGGAGTAGCCGTAGGTTGCCATAAATTAGCTGTGTTGAGAGTGATACGCGAACTCGCGCAGTTTCAAGCTGATAGCCCTCATGTGCTTGTATCCCCCGATTATCCAAGCCACTTGGATGATCATGTCGTTCCCGCAGAGCCGTAGGACATCTGATGTCTGACGCTTCCATTCCTCGTCAGCCTTCTCCCAAGCCACGGAGTCGGCGTAGGTGCTGGTAATCTGCGCGATGACGGGCTGCAGCCGAAACCAGTTCTCGATGTAGAACGGGGTCGAGTACAGGCTGTTGGCCTGCATCATCACGTCTAGGAATGCTTCTGGGGTGAACGGCACGTCGCCGTCGACTAGGTCGTCGATGGCATGGCAGTAGGCATGGAAGGCTGTAATGAACACCACAGCGTTGTGGTTACCTCCAGCGGCATCGAAGTAGAGCTGGCCTAGCTTGTTCATGCCGGGTGGAAGTCCACTGCCGCGGAGGTTGGGTTGCCGCTCCACCGTTCCAGATTTGCGAACACCGAGAACGACAGCGCAATGGCACTGTGCTGCACGCCGGCTGGGACGGGCTTAGACCATCCGCAGTGATAGCTTGTGACGTGCTTGGACTTGTTTCCCATTATCCAGCGCATCGTCCCGAGGATGTGGATGATGCGGGAGTCGAACTGACTGTGGGAGTGCGACGGGATCAGCTCTCCAGCAGGGCAAAACCAGACCTCAAGCTGCCATCGGAACAACCGAAAGAGCCTGATCCCGGTGCATCGTTGGAACTTGATGATCACAAAGAGGACGCGAGGCCTTTGAGGCCAGCACCTGCAGCAGACGCTGCCCCAGTGATATTGCTGCCCGCAGCCTTGATCCCGCCTCCAATAGCCTCTAGGGCCTTACCCTGCATCTCGTCGCGCTTCTCGAAGAGACCCTGCTTAAACGATAGGGCATCGTCGATCATAGTGTCGTCCAGGCCGAGAGCCTTGAGGCGCTTGCGCTGGGCTTCCACATCCGCGGTGGTGTTCTGGAAGTTGGTCATCATGGGCGCACCGTACCCACTGCCTGGCATCATTGGCGGCTGGGGTGCGTAGCCCTGCATCATCCCACCGGGCTGCTGATATCCGTAGTTCATAGGCTGGATGCAGCGGACATACCGGCGCCGATCAGCGCGGTGGTGTTGGCGGCGGAAGCAGTACGTGCGGCAAGCTGGGACTGCTGATTGCCGGACATGATGTTGGCAGCGTACTGCGACTCGGGGTTGAAGAGCTGGCCCGGATTGAAGCCTTGCGCCTGCCCAAGGAAACTCTGGGAGCCGGCGAATGCCTGGGAAGGCCTTCCCAAGACCTGCTGGAACACGTCACCGTACACACCCTGGGAAGCCCCAAGAGCACCCATTGCCTGCTGCTGGCGCTGCTGTTGCAGGCCGGCACCAGCCATCTGGGAGCGTACAGCCTCTTGCAAGGCACCGGACGGCCCTTGGGCCAGCCCGCGGGCAGCCAGGCCGGAGCGCGTCTGCTGCTCAACCATGCGCTGTTGCTCCGGGGTCAACCGGGAGCCTGCAGCCAGACCGGATTGGGCTTGGGCTGTGAGAGTGTCAGCAAGAGCGGCCTGCTCCGGCGACGCTGCCTTAATGGCGGCGCGTGCCTGAGGACCGAGGGCTGAAATGTCCGCGATGTCACCAGCACGCGAGCGTGAGCGGGCCGCAGCCTCGACCTCGCCCATGGTGGGCGCGATCTGCTCCTTGTAGAGAGCCAGGAGCTCGGGCGTGGCCTGTTTAAGAAGCCCAAGCTGCAGCGCTTGATACTTGGGCGCGAACTGTGCCTCGGCGGCGTACTTTTGCGGCGCTAGATCAAGCTGGGCTTGAAGCGTGTCTCGGGTTTCTGCCGCGTAATTCCGCGGTGCTGGTGCTTCAACTGATGCCATATTTTTTGTGAGCCACCTTGTAGATCGGCATCGAGCCTTTCTTGTAGGTGGTCAGTTTGCCGT
>Ga0208424_1000071_pt1 | contig 13279 bp, 26 predicted proteins | sample DEB3_08_DNA_2_FD_184521 | JGI IMG/M metagenome (GOLD analysis project Ga0208424, IMG submission 184521) | Aqueous microbial communities from the Delaware River and Bay under freshwater to marine salinity gradient to study organic matter... | ecosystem: Environmental > Aquatic > Marine > Coastal ... | reverse complement strand
TGTGTATATAATTTTATGTATCTACAATGTAGTGTATGACGATAAGTTATAAGTCTATTACTGAATTGTTTTTATACAATGTTTTGTTCATAGCCTACATAGAAGGACTTATTGTAGCATACAAATGATATTGTTGTAAAGACTCTTGACTACTACTGTAGGGTTATTGTCAGTGCAGACTGTGCTTTAACCAGTGCAGATTCAGTGCAGACTACACACCAATCAAGGCTTCAGCGGGACTCCATTAACATGGTGTCAGAGGCTCCGCAGAGGCAATATAGTTAACTCATTGATTCTAAAGAGATTTCTTATTAGTAATGGATTATCATTAGCATTGTCTATTTTGCTCTTTTTTGAGGCTGTTGTGGTGCTACTACGCTAGAACAACATTGTTACCCCCTCCCCCTATGCCGTTTGTCAGCGTAAAACTACCGCTTATCAGCTCAGTAACTATAGCGATGTCACTGATGAATGGCATAGTCTAGCCGATGAACGGCATAGTCTAGCTGACAAGTGGTACTTGACAAATGGAGAAGACTATGTTGGACCCTCTAGAGCCTACCTAGTGACTTGCAATCCTTAGCAGTTCAGGCATAATGGATACATGGACAAAGCAATCACGCTAAGTCAAAAACAAAGGGGCAAACGAAATGAAAAACCTGATACAAGAAATCAAAGACACCTACAAAGCATTAAAGCTTGTAACGATAGTAAAGAAAACATCGCATACAAGATTTATAACAGCGTACACAAAGCATGGTAGAATCAACGGCATCCTAATCAGTAAAGGCATCTTCCGATCAACGATCCGTCGACCAAAACTAGGCGATTACACAGTATGGAATACTAACATTGATTTTGTCCGACATGAGAAAATTACAAGCAAGCAATACATCTAACCCAGGACGAAACCCTGCCAAGTGTAGGGTCTATAGTTTAATACTATACTGATGAGTCCAACTAACCTTTTGGGATAGAATCATGCTCAAACTTTCGATCACTAGCAAGCTTGACGGGATTAGATCTTGGAGTTTACAAGCTTTGGATACTTGTTCGGGTAGCATCAACGTTTACACTGGCGAATTAGTTGATGCCTGCGCAGGCTGCTATGCTACTACTGGCAATTATCTGTATCCTAACGTAAAGGCCCCTCGTGAGCATAACAAACAAGATTGGCAGCGGGATAGTTGGGTTGATGACATGGTACAGGCCTTAGACTCGGATAGATATTTCCGCTGGTTTGATAGTGGCGATATGTACACAATCAAGCTAGCCGAAAAGATGTTCGAAGTTATGAAACGCACACCATGGGTCAAACACTGGTTACCTACTAGGATGTATAAGTTTCCTAAGTATCAATCGATACTAGAGCAAATGGATGCACTGCCGAATGTTGTAGTGCGTAGATCATCAGACTCTGTTATCGGCGAAGTACTTGATGCGCCATGGTCGAGCACTATTGCTGAATCCTACAATGATGATAGCATCAGTGTCTGCCCAGCGTATCAGCAAGGCGGTAAGTGCAAAGGTTGTCGCAAGTGCTGGGACAAATCAATACCAGTTATTGGCTATGCTGCACATGGTCAAAAGATGTCAAAAGTTATTAGACTTAAACTTGCAAAGGCTTAATCATGTCAAAGTCTAATGATGCTATCTTAGTCTTAGGCGGTGCATTGTTCGGCATTGCACTTGCCTGCTCAGTCTTCTTTAACCTATAGGGGCATTCAATCATGGAACACGCTATTACATATCGTCTTTGCGAAAAGCTAGCTATGGCAAAACCGACCTGGTATCAAAACGCAAAGCATGATCGGCCCTTAAATCAGGTGACACGCGAGCGCCTTGCATATCGCCTGTTCCAAAGTACATCAAGGGCTGACCTTGGCGCAATTCGATGCGCTCATGGGCGTGATATGGATCGAATGGCTTTGTTTGAACGCTTATTGCGCTCAGATATGACACCAGCAGCAGCACTGGAATATATTGATTCACTATAACCCGCTTGCAAAGCCCGATTAAGGTCTTATAAGCTATTTTCTAACCTTACTTGAAGTCTAACCTACATGGAACATTATAAGATTGTCGGTTATCTGTTAACTTATCGCTATCCAGAGTATTCTGGTTTAACCCACCTAGAGCGCTTCGATACACTGGCGAAAGCTGAAGAGTATGCTGAGACTTCAGAATTGACAGAATACGCTATCAACCCCATTGTTGACCTATCAGGAGAATGACAATGAAAGTTTTTGTATACTTTAACTTGCATCGAAAGCTATTCTCTGTTAAGGCCTTGGAAGGTCCTAACAAGGGTAAGGTTATCTCTCACACTACCTATCTATGGCTCAAGGATGTTACCTTCAAGGTTTCCGAAGCTGGTAGACAGCGTGTTTTACGTGAGAAACGTAAGAATGTCCATGCTGGTGTTGTTGGTACTATGTCATGCGATATCTTTGAAGATTATATATTTGCATCAAAAGCATTTATGTTGGAGGACAGAGTAGCACTTACTTACAATCCTTATCGTTTCTCGTCGTTCGTGAACAAGGAAAACAACGAACCAGTGAAACATGCACAATATTGCTTCATCAATGCAGTAAACGGTAGGACAGGCATTTCAGCATGTGGTGTCACAGCATGAAAGATGCCTTGATAGCTATATCAATCATTGCCGTAAACGTTTTTGTCTTATGCCTACTCATAAAGCTTTCATCATGAATAAATCTAGTGATCTTGTGTTGTATCTTGGTGGTGGTGTTTTTGGTGTACTGTTCGCTTTCATGCTCTTTATAGGACTAACCCTATGATTAAGACTTATTTTAATGGTAAACCATGCGAAGTGTTGAAGCATGGTGTTGATGGTGATGTTTTGATACGTCATGCTTCACCTGATCCGCTATGGCCGTTTCCATCCTATACTTGGGTTAAAGCCAAGCTAATCACTAAGACTAAAGTATCAAAGCGATTAGAGGCTCTACAAGGCGTTGAAGATGCACTCATGTAGGTAGGTGCCACCTTAGCCTAGATAATCGATTCTAGGCCTGTTTTAATCGATTCTAGAGGGTATTCTATGACTAAAGAGATGTTGGATGAGTTACTGTATCTGATTGAGCTTCAAATCAAGGCTAATCTTGCCTTAGCATTAGGTCATGCTGATGCTGCTGATAAAGAAGCGGAGAGGGAGCATGTTCAATACTATCGACTTGTTTCGTTGATTGACTCTATGAAGGATGATCTTAAATGAGATGTTTATCATGCAATGAAGCCTTAAGCGACTACGAAGCCTCTAGGCGTAGTGTTCGAACACACCAGTACATTGACTTATGCAATGGATGTTTTCGTTATGTCCGAGATGAGATTGCTGCTGTTGGTAATGTTAGATTGATCAATGAAGGAGATGATGATATTGTAAGCAAACGTAACATTGATGAAGAATGACTTGACAACTTTGGTTTTTTCTGATACCCTAAATCTATATAGGCTATGTAGGCTACTTAGGCTATGTACTAAGTATATACTATGTATAATATTTAATATATACTTAGTACTTAGACTATTTAGCCTATGTACAGTAGGGCTTAACATAAGGATTGTTCGAAATGTACCCTGATGATGAGTTTTTACCTGAAGAAGCCTTTGATTACACTAAAGGCGAGTACGAAGATATGCACGAAGATCACAACATCAATGATGTGTTAAATCGTTTTGTTCGCTTATGTCAAGAGTATGGTTTTTACTTTATGATGAGACAACTTACTAAGGCTCTGAATGCTAAAGGGTTCAACGTATGAGAAAGCTTATACAGCCACGAAAGCGTAAGGTTAACCCCTACGTAGCCTACCTAGAGAATCATGGCCGTCACGCCACCTTAGAAGACCTCATAAAGGCATTCCCTGACAAGACCTCTAAGCAGATCAGAGACTCTATGTCTAAGTTAGTGGATAACTACACTGTTGATAGGGATATTAGGAAGGATGATCATCAATACTTGATATCATATTCATTAGGTGGATACAACACCAAGGATAACACTGGTATCTGTTGGCATAACCCTTTTAATCTGAGGTAAGTATGGTTGAAAACAAGAATGCAAAGACACCAGCAGACGGGCCTGTAGCTTGGGGTTGTCAGTGTGGCAAACTTTATACGGTTACTTGTATTTCAAGCAAACCAACAAAGCAGGAGCCTGTGGCGTGGCTGAAAACTTGGTCTGATGGGTCTGTGTCTGTCCTAAAAATCAAGTCGCATCTTTTCACTGACCATGAATTAGAACCCCTCTACACCACACCACAAAAGCGTGAGTGGGTTGGGCTGACGGATGGGGAGATTGACATACTGTCGTGCGAGATGGTTAAAGGTGATAAATCAGTCAACTGGCTATGCAAAGCACTTGAAGCCAAGCTAAAGGAGAAGAATCAGTGAACTATTTAGCCACGCATGTTGGCTGTGATGATTGTGGATCTAGTGATGCGTTGTCCGTATCTGTTAATGATAAAGGAGAGACTTGGTCACACTGTTTTGCTTGTGGTACGAATACTAAAATGTCTGAACATGATGATAACTTCAGACAAAAGCATACAAAGTCTGCTAAGGTGATTCCAATGTTAGATGGTAAGTATCAGTCTATACCGCTAAGAAACCTATCCAGAGATGCCTTAAAAGCCTTTGGTGTGATGATCACTGATGAGGGTGGTGTAGCTTTCCCCTACTGTGATGCTGATGGTAAGGTCACTGCATACAAGGTAAGACATGATGCAATGAAGACTGATTGCACTATCAAAGGTGATTGGTCTAAGGCTACTTTGTTCGGACAGCATTTATTCCCTAAAGGTGGTAAGAGCATTACCATCACTGAAGGTGAATTTGATGCTGTTGCTGTGTATCAAATGAATGGTATGCGGTATCCAGTAGTCAGCATACGTAATGGCGCACAATCAGCAATTAAGGACTGTAAGGACAACTATGAATATCTTGACTCTTTTGAAACCATTGTTATCAGCTTTGATGCTGATGAAGTTGGTAAGCAGGCTGCTACGAAGGTAGCTGATCTATTCGGTGCTAAGGCTAAGGTAGTAAAGCACAGACAACCACACAAAGATGCTAACGATTATCTCAAAGATGAGATGATCAAGGAGTATATCCAGGACTGGTTTGCTGCTGAGGTCTATGTACCTGATGGGATTATTGAAGGATCAAAGCTTTGGGAAGAGATCAATACACCAGCCATTAAAGCCTCTTGTGACTATCCATGGCAAGGTCTTAATGCTTTGACTTATGGTATCCGTAAAGGCGAACTGGTGACGTTTACAGCAGGATCTGGACTGGGTAAATCACAGGTGCTTAGGGAGATTGTTTACCATATCTTATGTAAGACTGAGGACAACATAGGCTTGATGTTCTTGGAGGAGTCTACTGTTCGCACTGCTAAAGGTATCATGTCTATCCATGCGAACAAGCCACTGCATCTACCTGACACAGCGTACACTGATGAGGAGTTTAGAGATGCCTTCGAGCACACTCTTGGCACTAATAGGGTTTATCTTTTTGATCATTTTGGGAGTACATCAATTGACAACATACTATCAAGAGTCAGATTCATGGCTAAAGGACTCGGATGTAGCTTTGTTGTGTTGGATCATATTAGTATTGTCGTCAGTTCTGGCGATGTTGGCGATGAACGTAAAGCATTAGATGAGATCATGACCAAGCTTAGGATGATTGTGCAGGAGACAGGCATAGCACTGTTGATTGTCAGCCATCTTAAGAGACCAGATGGTAAAGGCCATGAAGAAGGAGCAGCTACTTCACTAGGTCAACTTAGAGGATCTGGTAGCATTGCACAGTTGTCTGATATGGTGATCGGTATGGAAAGGAATGCACAGCATGATGATGAACGTGAACGCAATACCACCAGGATTAGGGTACTCAAGAACCGTTTCAGCGGTGTCACAGGTCCAGCCTGTAACGTCTATTACAGCCACTCAACAGGAAGGTTATCAGAGGTCACACAAGATGAAGACTTATGAAGATTTGAAAGAGGATACGAAACGATTTGCTTTACAGCAGATACGCACAGGGTCTACAATGGGTGAGGTAGTTTGTTCGTTCGAAGAGATCATCAAAGAGATCAGAAGAGCATCAGACTACTTAGAAGCTAGTCAAGATGCTGATAGGAGACCATAATGGCTGAAGTTACAAACATTGAAGAGCATGATGATGGTACAGCTACACTACACTTTGATCTTACTGATGAAGAGGTTAGGATGTTGATTCAATGGGGTATCAAAGAAGCAATAAAACTTGCTTATCACAAAGCACAGAACTTTGATTGGAAGGACAGCGGCAGTGAAACAAACACTTAGAGATATGATGAGCCAATGCTGGAACAACCGCATGGATTGTGAACGCTTTGACTTTGAGAAGTTCGCTGAGATGGTAGCCTTCCAAGCCAGTGAAGAAAGACTAGATCGCTGTATTGAAGCCTTGGAGAGAAGAGGTTACGCTGATGCAGCAGATGTTATCAGGGGAGAGGGTTAATGTGGGTAATGGATAGGCTGTTAGCTGACCATGCAGAGCTAAAGAAAAAGTATGATACACTGCTAGAAGACTATCAGAAACTGGTACACAAATATGAAGAGCTTAGTGCTGGACATCGAAACAGACATGAAACAGACTGTTATCTTCTGCGTAGTCACGAAAGATCTGACAACAAATGAGGTCATATGTCATACTCATCCAAATACACTAAAGCCTCTTATAGAGGATTACGACACAGTGATAGGACACAATCTAATCAGCTTCGACGGTTACCACCTTCGGAGATTGTGGAACATTACGATACCACTCAAGAAGGCCTCCGATACGCTCGTGCTGTCGAGGCTATGGAATCCCAGTATCGAAGGAGGACACAGTCTAGAAGCATGGGGGAAAAGATTAGGGAATCACAAGATTGAGTTCCAAGATTTTACTGCTTTGACACAAGAGATGATTGATTACTGTATCCAGGATGTTAATCTTACTGGTGAACTTCATCGTAAACTATGTACAGAATTGAAGGACTTCTCACCACAAAGTATTGACATTGAACACAAGGTACAGTTCATTGTTGCACAGCAGGAAAGACATGGATTCAAACTAGACATACCCTTATGTACTGAGTTCATCTCTCAGTTAACCACGAAGCTATCAACCATTGAGGAGAACCTACAGACTATATTCCCACCGATCATCACTGAACGTGTTAGTGAGAAGACAGGTAAGAAGCTAAAGGATCATGTTGAAGTGTTTAACCCAGGCTCCAGAGATCAGATAGGACGTAGACTGACATCATTAGGATGGAAGCCTGAGAAGTTCACTGAGACAGGTAAGCCAATGGTTGATGAAGTGATCCTGTCTAAGCTACCTTACCCAGAGGCTAAGGCAATGGCTGAGTATCTACTTATCCAGAAGCGTATAGCACAGTCCTCATCATGGTTAGAACACGTTGCTGATGATGGTAGGGTACACGGTAAGGTCATCACTAACGGTGCTGTCACAGGGCGTATGACGCATCACAGCCCTAACATGGCACAGGTTCCTGCTGTCAATGCTGAGTATGGTGAAACATGCAGACAAGTATGGACTGTAGATCCTGGTAATGTCTTAGTTGGTTGTGATGCTTCAGGGTTAGAACTACGTATGTTAGCTCATTACATGAAGGATGATGAGTACACTAAGGAGGTAATCAATGGGGATGTCCACACTAAAAACCAACTCGCTGCTGGTCTTGAGAGTAGGGCGCAAGCAAAGACGTTTATCTATGCCTTTCTCTATGGAGCAGGGCCAGCTAAGATTGGATCGATTGCTCAAGGGAGTGCCGAGGAAGGAAAGAAACTCATCGCCCGTTTCCTTAAGAATACGCCAGCTCTCAAGACACTTAAAGATAAAGTTAGCAGGTATGCAGAGAAAGGGTATTTACCTGCCCTTGATGGTCGTCGATTATGGGTACGGTCGGAACACGCAGCACTTAACACGTTACTTCAAGGAGCTGGTGCGATCTCGATGAAGCAAGGTCTGATCCACCTACATGATTCACTCAAGAAACATAAGATACCTGCTAAGTTTGTGGCTAACGTCCATGATGAATGGCAGATAGAATGTCCTAAGCAGTATGCTGACGAAGTTGGTAAACTCGCTGTAGCAGCTATTGAGAAGGCTGGTGTTACCTTGGGTTTACGTTGTCCGCTAACAGGCGAATACAAAGTAGGAAATAACTGGAAGGAAACACACTGATGATTACCAACTTTGATGAGATTGATTCTCTTGTCGTAACTATTAAGATAGGAAAGGATGATGCTGGTTATGTAACAATGGATGTTCAGAGTGATAAGTTAGTATCAAACCGTATGATGTTGGCGTTGCTACACTCTATTGCGGAATCAGCTACAGAATCAATGATGGCTGAAATACAAAGTAGAATGTTGCTTGACAAATTTAAGATGAACTGATACACTATTATTGTATTTTCACTGAGGAAACTAAGATGGAACAAAAACCTGTACGTATTGAAGCAACCTTGATGTGGCCCTTCCTTGATAAGCCTAACGATATGTCCGGTAAGTATCAAGTAGATCTGACTAACCTGTCAGACAAGGCTGTTAAGGCTTTGGAAGATATGGGTATCTCTGTTCGCAACAAAGAAGGTAAAGGCTTTTACATTACCGCTAAGAGTAACCATGAGATCAAAGCATTAGACAAGAATGGTGATCAAGTCATGGCACACATCGGTAACGGTACAAAGGCTGTCTGTGTCATGGGTTCATACTCATGGACGTTTAAGAACAAGAAAGGTGTATCGCCTTCACTGAAGAAGCTAGTGATCACTGACTTGGTTACTTACAGTGCACAGCCTAAGCAAGATGAAGAAGAAACAGAAGACGTACTGTAATGAAGCTAATGCCAATCATTGATGGTGACATTCTCTGCTACCGTGTAGGCTTTGCCTGTAACGAGGAAACAGAGAAGGTTGCTATCAGAACGATGGCAGACATGTTAGAGGAGTTAGTCTTTATTGAACTTTCCTCTAACATTCATGTCGGTTACTTAACTGGTAAAGAAAACTACAGACATGACATCGCTAAGACAAAACCCTACAAAGGAAACAGAAAAGATGCGCCCAGGCCCGTACATCTTCATAGCCTTCGTGAGTATCTTATTACTGCTTGGGACTTCAGAGTGGCTAATGGACAAGAGGCTGATGATGCTATTGGAATCCATGCCACGCTAACTAGGGATAACTCAATCATCGTATCCATTGACAAAGACTTAGACATGATCCCTGGTCATCACTACAATCCTGTTAAGAAGGATCATTACTACGTGAATGACAAAGTAGCACTTAAGAACTTCTATCGTCAGATCCTTACTGGTGACAAGGTAGATAACATCGAAGGATTACGTGGTATTGGTCCTAAGAAGGCTGACAAGATCCTCGGTGACTTTGATACTGACCTAGCCATGTATGAAGCTGTACTGAAGGCTTATGATGGCGATGCTGAACGTGTGTTAGAGAACGGACAACTACTGTGGATTAGACGTAAGGAGGGTGAGCTATGGCAACCACCAACACCATCGTCTACCTAGAATGGGTAGATGCTGTAGCCAGTTCAGGATGGCAACTAAAGGGTACTGGCTCGGTAGCAAAGTGTAAGTCTGTTGGGTTTATGACACATGAGACTGATGATGAAGTACACCTAGCAGCAGCGATAGGAGAGAATGATTGCAATGCTGTCATGATCATTCCTAAAAGCTGGATAAGTAATTGGACGGAGATCGACATTGAAGCCTTCAAGTGCAAAAAACAAAGGAAGACTGCTGCAAAAGTTGGTGGTGCAGAAGCTAAGAGACACTTTCAATCTAAGCGAACATGATTGCAAAAGCACACCAATGGGTACACAGGGCGAGGATGTCTGGCTCTCGACGAATGCACTGGAAAGATTTAGATATGGCATCGAGTGCAAAAACAGAGCAAGAATCGCAGTCTACACTGACTACGAACAAGCAATACGGCACTGTGAAGGCAAAGACAAAGAACCCCTCTTAGTCATCAAGCAGAATAGATCTGATCCTTTAGCACTAGTTAGCCTTGATCATTTCATAGCAATAGCAGAGAAGGCAAAGCTGTGGGAAGTACATCAGAAGCAGAAGACTGTAGAGGAAAGCAAACAAGCCACCAGAATGAGAAAGGTTTATGGCCAATATTAAAGTAGACTACATCGATCACATGGGCAATGACTTAACGGTAGTCAATGCTGCTCGTGTTAGCTTCGATAAAGAGTCAGAAGCTGTTGATTGGTACGACACAGAGCAAAGCAATCATTACTTTCCTTTACCTGTGTTAGATCCTAAAGATATCAAGCTGATTAACTATCTAGCTAAACACAACCATTGGAGTCCCTTCAGTCACTGCTTTATCCAGTTTAGGATCAAAGCACCGATCTTCGTAGCTAGGCAGTTGATGAAGCATACGGTAGGACTAGCCTGGAATGAAGTCAGTAGACGCTATGTAGACAGTAAACCAGAGTTCTACCAGCCTACTTACTTCAGACGTAAAGCACCTAATGTCAAGCAAGGTAGTTCGTCAGAGCCTGTAAAAAGTTTTACTGACTGGAATGAAACAGTTGACAAGTACACTGCTTATATGGTAACATTATATGAGCTGATGCTTAAGGAAAGTATTTGCCCTGAGCAGGCTAGGATGATTCTCCCCCAATCCATGATGACTGAATGGTATTGGAGTGGGAGCCTTTACGCCTTTGCTAGAGTATGTCAATTAAGGTTAGCAAAGGAAGCCCAAGCAGAGACAAGGATCGTTGCAGAGAACATCTGCCGAGTCTGCTCTGAAGTATTCCCTAATGCCTGGGATGCCCTAATGAATGGAGATGAAGATGAGCGACAGTAGAATTAGTTTTAATATGTCAATAAGTTCAGAGGAAGACGAAGAAGGACAGAAGCACAACGCTGACTATGGTTATCCACTAAGCCATATAGTTACTATTGATGCTACCTACGATAGTGGTATTACTTGGCTTACGTTGTTAGAGAAAGCCTGTGAAGTTATCGGCGCTTACTACGGTTACGATGTCAAGAATAAAGTGTTTGTTGAACAATTCGGAAAGATCATTAACATCTTCGGACATGATGATCCTGTAAGCACTGACACAGACTCAGAAGCTGATGAGAATCCTACTACTTGATATCGAATCAGCACCTAACACTGCGTATGTCTGGGGTTTGTTCCAACAGAACATCAGTATCAGTCAGATCGTAGACAGCAGTAGTGTTTTGTGTTGGTCCGCTAAGTGGTATCAAGGTGATCAGTTGATGTTCAGTAGTATCCTAAACGGTAAGAAGACTATGCTAAAGAAGATCCATAGTCTCTTAGATGAATGCGATGCTGTGGTACATTACAATGGAACTAGGTTTGACATACCAACACTCAACAAAGAGTTCCTAGAGGCTGGTATGTCTCCTCCAGCACCTTACCATCAGATTGACCTGTTAAAGACTGCTAGAAAGGAATTTAGGTTTCCTAGTAACAAACTGGACTATGTCGCTAGAGCATTAGGACTAGGACAGAAGACTAAGCATGAAGGCTTTGAACTTTGGATCAAGTGTATGAACAAAGACAAAGCAGCATGGGAAGTCATGGAGCAGTACAACAAACAAGATGTAATCTTACTGGAAAAAGTCTATGAGCGATTTCTTCCCTGGATTCGAACCCACCCGAACATCTCCGTCTCAGGGGATCATCGGAGCTGCACAAGATGTGGTAGCATCAATCTACAAAGGCGTGGATTCAGTACGTCCCTTACAGGAAAGTATCAACGTTACCAGTGCCAAGACTGCGGTGGATGGCAACAACAAAGAAGGAGTGAACCAATTGCTGCCGAAATACTCAAACCAAGCTAAACAGGTTGGTGGTAATCATTACAAGGAAACAACACTACAACCTTGGGATGTTATCTCAGCATGGTCCTTAGATCCTTGGTTAGCTAATGTTGTTAAGTATGTCCAACGACATCAACGTAAGAATGGTAAAGAAGATCTAGAGAAAGCAGTACACTATCTGGAGTATGTGATTGCAAACTATGATACCGTGATTAAGAAGTACTATAAGGAGTAGCTATGGCTTTAACGATTCTGGACTTGTTTGATAAACTTAAAAGGCTGGATGAGATCTCACTCATGGAGATCTTAGGGATAACATCAGAAGAACTGGTAGACAGGTTTGAGGACAGAATCGAGGCCATGTTTGACCAACTTGTTGACGAAATAGATGACACCGAAGAGGAAGAAGAATGAAGTTGAATAACTATTCAAGTTTTATCCACAAAAGCCGTTACAGCCGTTTCATTGACGAACAAGGCAGGCGTGAGAACTGGGATGAAACAGTTAACCGATACATGGCTTTCATGAAGAAGCAACTGTTAGACAAACACAAGTATGAGATCCCTCAGCATATCTACAAGACTGTAGAGAAAGCTATTCGTAACATGGATGTGATGCCTTCCATGCGTTGTATGATGACTGCTGGTGAGGCTCTGGAGCGTCAGAACATTGCTGGATACAACTGTAGTTATCTACCTATTGATGATCCTAAGTCCTTTGATGAAGCGATGTACATCCTTCTTTGTGGTACTGGTGTAGGATTCTCTGTAGAGGCTAAGTATGTTAATCAACTCCCTGAAGTCCCTGATCAGCTATTCGATAGTAAAACTACTATCGTGGTATCCGACAGCAAAGAGGGCTGGGCTAAAGCATTACGACAACTCATTGCTTTACTATACGCTGGAGAAGTTGCAACATGGGACGTATCCAAAGTTAGACCTGCTGGCTCCAGACTTAAGACCTTTGGAGGCAGAGCTTCTGGCCCAGAACCCCTCGTTGAACTATTCAAGTTTGTTATTAGGAAGTTTCAAGCGGCCAAAAATCGTCGTCTGTCGTCCCTTGAATGCCATGATATTCTGTGCAAGATCGGGGAGGTTGTTGTTGTGGGTGGTGTGCGGCGTTCTGCGATGATATCTTTAAGCGATCTCAGTGATGATCGTATGGCACACGCTAAAGCAGGAGCATGGTGGGAACAACAAGGACAGCGTAGCCTTGCTAACAACTCTGCTGTGTATGATGTAAAGCCTTCAGTAGGGCAGTTTATGCGTGAATGGTGTTCGATCTATGAAAGCCATTCAGGTGAACGTGGTATCTTTAACAGAGATGCATCGAAGAAGCAAGCAGCTATCAATGG
>Ga0208424_1000070_pt1 | contig 13517 bp, 30 predicted proteins | sample DEB3_08_DNA_2_FD_184521 | JGI IMG/M metagenome (GOLD analysis project Ga0208424, IMG submission 184521) | Aqueous microbial communities from the Delaware River and Bay under freshwater to marine salinity gradient to study organic matter... | ecosystem: Environmental > Aquatic > Marine > Coastal ... | reverse complement strand
GCCACATGGATGGTTGGGCTATTGACTGCTCTTCTTCTGCTCACACTCCTTACGAAATATGTCAGCTTGTTATAAAAGCAGGCATCAAATTTGATCAGCTCATACACGAATACGGTCGGTGGATGCACGTGTCGTTTGCGCCTGAGATGCGCCAACAAGAGCTGACTATCTTTAAGCCAGAAGGCAAGTACAAGCAAGGCATCCTAACGGAAGCCCAGTACCACGCTTAGTCTTTTTCTACGCTAAACCAGAGTACGGCAATGATTATTCCGACTCCGACAATAGCGCCAGACAACAACAAAGCAATGATGATTAGTATGCTTTCAAACATGGCTATCTCCTAGTTCTTTAAGGCGTTCCTCAAGCCTCCTGATGCGTTGGCGGTTGTACTCCACAACGCTGTTGGCATACTCTAAAGACTGCTCTGCTTGCATCTTAGATATGTAAGCCTCTCTTAATTCCTTGTTGATGATTTCTTCCAAGGTTCTTGGTCGCAAAACATCACGGATAAAGTTAACCAGTATTTCTCTGTTAGTCATAGCATGGCGTAGTTGCGTTTGGATGGCTTGATTCTGTCAGCCAAAGCATAGACATAAAACCGTTTGGGCTTTACGCTCTTTTTAGCCATTTCGCGCTCTGCTGTTAGCGCCTGTTGGCTCTTTGAGAAATCCCAAAACTTTGGGTAATAGGTCTTAAAAAAGTCGGGGTGGAAGGCGTTCATTTTTTTTCCTTTATGTCGTAAAACCAATCATCTCCTGTTGACCACTTGCGTGTCCCGTCTACTGTCCACAACCTTTGCGCTGCTTGGAAGTCTGGGAACTTTGTCTCCGTAGGGATAAGGCTCTGGTCATACCATAGGCACCTATTGTTTGGTTGACAAGCAAACTGCCCGTTTTCCAAAGCAATCCAGTTAAAACTCTTATGCTCTTCTGCTTGTTCTGTAAAGCCCGTATCCAATGTCATTTCATCAGCACAGAAGTCCACGGTAAACAAGTAGCGCCCAAAATGCCATTGCTTGTCTTTGCCTAAGAACTTCACGCCCAAGTTACGCAAGCCAATCTTCTCAATGATGGTGAAGCGATAGCCCATACAGTCCCATAACTGCAAGGTGTCTATGGGAAGGTTACCAGCCTCTTTGTGCCACACATAGGCATGGATGGGTAGCTTGTCATACAAAGCGCCATAGTTAGGCAGTAGTGACTCAATGCGAAACACCTGACCTCGCAAGGCTTTAAGGCTAACCCAGATCGCAGGCTCCAACTCGCCATGCCCTTTGTGATCGTTGTATAGGAACTCACGTTTCACAAAGCATTTCATGGGGGGCAACGATGCCACTATGTAGCTCATGCGTTGAGTTCCTTTAATCTGGCTTCTACTATCCTGACAACGTATATGTAGTTAGCAAGGTCAAGAAATTTAATATCTTCTTCGGTTAACCCAACCCAAGGCTTTTTGTATTCTTGGATGTCATCATCTTCTTCTATCATTTTTTGTTCTCCAACTTGGCTAGTCGATCACCCAACTCGCGTATCAACATCCGAGCAATGGTTAGTTCTTCCATGATTGACTGGTATTTGTCCATCTGGCGAATGCTTTCTTTCCGCACAGAGCTTTGCTCCATTGCGCTAAAGACTTCGCGCTCTTCTGGTGTTTCAATCATATTTCTCCAATCATTTTCTTAATTGTGAATAAGTCTTTGTACTGAGGGTATAGGGCTATCCATAACCGAGCGTAAAAAGCAATGTAATCGTTACTTATCTTGAAGTCTTCGCCTGTGGTGAGAATAGAAACCTCCCAACGGATTCGGTTGATGATTAGCCAATGGCTGATCTTTTTCCTACCCCGTTGGATAGCTTCTAGGGAGAACTTCTCAAAGTATTCCCAGACGGCAGGGTTGGCTTTATGCCACTCCCACCAATCCTTCTTGCGTTGCTCAAAAGTCAATGTCGAGGTCATCTTTGGATGCTTGTTCTTTTGGCTTGTTCATGTACGCCCAACCTGACCAACCACCATCAACAACTGGCATACAGTCAAACTTGATCATTGGTCCATTTTTGGTGTCGATCACCGATCCAATACGCATATAACGGTTCTTTTCCTGACCGTCTTTGTTGGTGTATTTACCTGTGATAACGCTGATTTCGTATTGGGTTTTAGACATTTTTTGCTTTCAAGTTGGTTAATTTATTTACTTTGTCATCCAGTTCGGCAAGGAACTTGATAATCTCTTCTTCTAGCATTGCTACATAAGGCGCATCAAACTCGACACGCTTTACAAACAATTGAAGGTCTTGGGGTAGGCGTGGATCGAAGGATACGAAGTCTGCCCATTGACGCTCACAACAGCGAAGTTGCCACTGAATTTGCGGAATGTATTTGGATGGCACCTTGTCAGCTAATAGGGTATCAATGTGCGTACTGCTCTGAGGGCATTTGCATTCGATGGCTCCAAAAAGCGAAACAAGACCGTCAGGACTAGCGCCTGCCATCTCAATCGTTGGATGGTTAACAAACCCTACGGTTTCAACCAAGACATTGGTGGCGTTCTCGTAACAACTGATTGCTAGGGCTTCGTTGTCCACACCCCATTGCATGGCACTGTTAGTAAACGATTCACCTTGTTGACCAGTGAGGCGCTCACAGATCAATTGCGCCATGTAGTTATCACGGCTTGCGCTGTAACCCGTCTTGGTCTTGGCGATCACATCTGCTACTCGTGAGGCGGTTACCTTGCCCAGACGGGCTTTAAACCATTCCTCGGTGCGTTGTTCTATTTGTTCAGTCATTTAAATCTCACTTGTATAAAAGGTTTTTGATGTAGTAAAACTGTCGGACTTAGGAATTGCAGAAAATTGATCGCTCAAATCAGATAATTTTTGTTTAGCTTCAGAAACTAAAAACTGAAGTGTTTTAAGTTCTGACTTAGCCAAAGAAATTTTGACGCATAGTATTTGTCGTGCGTTGGAGTTATTTCCATCCCATTGTGTGATTTTCATGTTTCTTTTGCTTTCTATCATTTGAGTTTCCTTTTCATCATGTCTTTCGCTGCCGTTACTGCCTCTAACCATTCCTTATCAGTCCCTGCGGACTTGTAAGCCTCTTTAAACCGTGTTTGTAACTCTTCCAAGGTGGTGGACTCACTAATAGCGGTCAGGTGGTCTTGCATCAGGTTATGGTTAGCTTTTTCTTCTTTGGCTACTGGTTTCTTTGTGGCAGCGTTACCGTCATCATCTTCTGGGGCTTGCGATGTGGCGGCCATCAAAGACGCTCGACGGATGTAAGTCAAACACGACATGAACCCTTGGGGATCGTGCTTGGGTGCTGGGAAAAACAGCTTTCCACAATCTAGGCGCTCACCTGACTCGTGGAGAAAACTAGTCTCACAGATGATGCCATCTGGGTGTTCTGATGTGGTCTGAAATAGGAAAATGCCGTTGTCATTTAAAGCCCCTACAACGCTGTCAACGCAAGATGCTAGGTCAACATACTTGGAACGGAAATGAGGGTTTGTAGCGTTCTTTAAAGCAGGCGCAAATTGACGCTGTGCTTTGACTAAAGCTGTGGCGATGTTCTTCATGGGTTTCCTTAGTAGTAAGAGTAGCGAGGACCACAGGTGACCTCGACAATGGTTTCAACTGTGTAGCCACCAATTCTGCGTTTGGCATAGATGGGTATGGCACGAAGACCAGAGGTCTCGCATTGTTTAACAGCGTCTATAACTTCGTTACGCGCCATTTGCTGAACCTTGGCATCAACAATTAGTTCTTGGTCTGGTGGTTTTGGTGTACCCAAGGTGGAGCAGCCAGCAGTCACCAAAGCTGCCCAACAAAGTATGGTGTATGTGATCATTTTCATTTATTCCCCCATTACCAAAATAGCCAAGATAAAGCCTGCGCCAAAGCCAGACAACCAAAAGATCACCTTGTCAGCAAGGGAAGGAGTGGTGGTGAATGGACCTTCAATGCCGTGTTGGGTGTATTTACTGAGTTTCATGCAAGTTCCTTTTTGAGTTCGTATGCGTCAATCATTGCGGAGAGTTTGTTTTCATAGGCTTCTTCTTGGCAAGCCTTGGCGTACTGGCGTTCAAAGTCTTGGATAACCTTGTCGCTTAACATTTCGCTTATCTCGATACCACCGACATAAGCAAACATGAGGTTTTGGGAATAGGGGTCAAAGAAGCAATCCACATCAATGATGTAGTCGTAATCGCAGACCATGCGTTCACAGTCGGTGTGTTCTAGTGCGTAGTTCATGCTTATACTTTTGGATAAAAAGTTACAACATCACTTGGAATATGAATGGTTGCTTTAACGCCAAGTTCTTTTGCTAAACCATCAGCCCACAAAGAAATTCTTTTTTCTGTAAAAGGTTCGCCAAATTCCCGTTCAAGCAAATACAAACTGATACTTGCTTCTTCGCCATTTAAAACTTTATTTGAAATCCATGATTTGTAGTTCATAGCAATGCCTTTGGTAAATGGGGCTTGCGCCCCGTTTGGTTTAATAATCTTGACCAGCTTGTGCGGGTTGTGCGCCCAAGAACTGTGTGTTAAATGGGGCGTTATGTTTCCATACTGTCACCTCATCAACAGTCCATTGGTAAGGTTGTGAAAGAGAAATGTTTTCTGTGCGAGCAACTTCCCAAGGAATGATGACTTGCATTAGTTGGTCACCATCCATGTCTAAAAATGGTGGGATGTACTTAGCAGACTCCCAACGCTGAAGCACTTTTTTAAAACTATAAAAGCCATAAGGAAAACGCAAGACTAAGCCCTGTGGAGAATCGCCAATAACTCCAACATTGAGGGTTTGTGTTAGTGAATTCATGCTGTCACCTCTTTCTTAGCATCGATGCGTTTAAATAAGTCTGCTTGTTTGCTGGTTTCGCACTTCACGCATTGATACTGGTCTGCCTTAAATTCAGACCAACTACCTGACATTGGTGTACGCAGTATGTTTCTACCGCAAGCAGTTCTGGATGTCATGCCAGAACCGTATTTGTTTAAATGCATTACTCTCATTTCTAACTCCTTAAAAGACCCCTACGATTTGTTAGGGCATGATTTATTATAAGATAGATTAAGTGTTTTATGTAGGGACTTACCCTAATGTGGTGTTTAGACAACTTATGTATAATTTTGCTTATGGACAAACAAAAGTTTATTGCATTAGCAGGCTCACAGCGTGATCTTGCCAAGTTATTAGGTATTAGCCAAGCTGCTGTTTCTATGTGGAAAAAAGTTCCGCAACAAAGGATATGGCAGTTGCAGTTGCTTAAACCTAGTTGGTTCAGTTAGTTTATAATTTTGTAAACATGGCTAGGGTAGCTCCCGAAAAGACGATTCTGATACCGTCCTGCCAGTAATGTTTCAGTATCAGCAACCTATATCAGTAAGGTTAAACAGTGGCAACACTAACTCTAAAAAAGCCTAAGCCTACGCTTGCGGCAGACAAACCAACCCAAAATTTAATCGGCAAATTTGCTGTTATGCGCCATGCAAGGCATACGCACAGCATCCGTTTTACTTGTGTCCATGACACACAGGAACTAGCTGAAAAAGAGGCTAAACGCCTTTTACTTGATGCTCCAACAGAACGATATTTAATTGTTCATGTGACAAGTGGAGTCGAGTAATGCACTACTACCAGTTCAACATTGGTGACTACATCAAGAACACTTTACATCTTTCTGTTGAAGAAGACATTGCATATAGGCGGTTACTTGATTTTTATTACGACTCTGAACAACCAATACCCACCGATATCCCAAAGGTTTCCCGTAGGTTAAGGATGGGTTCTGATGTTATTCAATCTGTTTTAAATGAGTTTTTTGAATTAACCGAAAGTGGTTACAGAAATCACAGGGCAGATTTAGAGATTGCTAGTTACCAAGAGTACATGGCAAAGCAAAAAGTTAACGGTAGCAAGGGTGGTAGACCAAAGAAAACCCAACAAGAACCCACCGCTAACCCAGACTTAACCCAAAATAACCCTAAACACTCCCAACAACCAATAACCATTAACCATAAACCAGATATATCTATATGTCCACCTAGCGGTGAACCAGAGATAGGAAATGGTTTACCAAAATGTAATCACCAAGGGGTCATAGACCTTTATCACAAGCACTTACCAACACTACGCAAAGTAGAGGTATGGAACGATGCTCGTAAAGGCTACTTACGGCAAAGATGGCGTGAGGTTGCTGACGAACTATCCAAGACCAAGGAAATAGGCTCACCAGACATTCTTGGTTGGTTTGCAGAGTTCTTTGACCACATAGGAACATCTCGGTTCTTGACAGGCAAGGTCAACAGCAAAGATGGTCGGGCTTTTGTGGCAGACCTAGAGTGGATTCTTAAACCCAGTAACTTCGCAAAAATCGTAGAAGGAAAATATCATGGCACTAACTAATTTTAAAAACAACCAAAGTCAAGATAACGGTTTTGACGAAATGCAACGTTTGATGTGTTCGGTACAAGGCTGCCCAAGTCGGTGGTCAGTCCACATAAGCGGTGATAAGCCTAAGTGTTCTAAGCACCAGTGGGAAAAGAGTTCTTCCGATTACAAGAAGCCTATCGTTGCCAAGCCTGTCAGCCAGACCGTACAACAGTGGTACGAGAAGGAAGACTTTTGAAAGTTCTACCTATCAAAAACGAAGAGACTGAACCTTGGTTGCTTCAAAAGCACTATGCCAAGCGTATGCCACAGATTATGTTTGCCTTTGGTCTATATGAGGAATCAAGCCTTGTTGGTGTCATTACCTATGGAATACCCGCCTCGCCCGCCTTGTGCATGGGTATCTGTGGGAAAGAATATTCCAGTAAGGTATTGGAGTTAAACAGGGTTTGCTTGGAAACTAATGAAAAGAATTGGGCATCATTTTTGGTGGCTAACAGTATGAAGCTATTGCCCAAGCCATCAATTGTGGTTTCTTATGCAGATACAGCCCAAGGCCATGTAGGTTATGTATATCAATCGACAAACTTTTTGTATACGGGGTTATCTGCCAACAGGGTTGATTGGACTATTAAAGGCCAAGAGCATAAACACTCAAAAACAATAAGCGATGGCATGACTCTAGAGGAGATCAAGGCAGAACATGGAGATGATTTTTATTACACGGAACGTTCTAGAAAACACCGATATATTTACTTTGTTGGTAATAAACGAGATAAAAAAGAACTTAATTTAAAACTCAAATATTCCGTTATGCCATATCCCAAGGGAGATTCAAAACATTATGACTCTGGCGGTATTGTTAATAAACAGGAGCTTTTATTTGTATGACCAAGACTGAAGCCCATGCCATCCTTGACCGCATCAAAACCCATAGAGAACCCATGTCCATATTTGTCACAAATCAAGCCTTATATGCAACAGGTGACCTTTGTGGAGTATTTAGCCAACCACTACGCTCTGATGGCAATGAACAAAGCAACGTTAGACCATGCCAGACACATGAGCAAAGCGCTGAAGTCGGATTTTCCTACTCTGGCTACCTTGATAGTCCAACGAATTAATGAGCTAAAAAATGATTCGCAGAGCAACTCTTGAAGATATGACTTATATCGTGAGTCTTTCCAAAAAGGAAAGTCTGTGCCTTGGGTTTATTCCTAAAGTAGCTTATGAGGCTGCTATTACTGGGTTTAAGGGTGGTAAGAGATGGAGTAATACCTGTAACGACAAACTGTTTGTTTGTGTGGAAAACAATGAATTGGTTGGGTTTGTGATGTTTAGCTACGGCAAGTATTCCAAGGTTAACCAGATTTGCATCCAAGAAGATGCCAGATTAATCCAACGGGGTCAGGCGTTACTAAGCGCGGGCATAGCGCATGGAAACCTTAGAGGCATAGAAGACTTTGCTTGTGGCTGTGCCGATGACTTGCCAAGCAATTTCTTTTGGAAGCAAATGGGATGGGTCAAGGTGGGAGAACGCCAAGGCATAAGCCACAAAAACACATGGAAAGAGACTTCCAAGCGCAAAGTAAACATTTATCGCTACATGACTAGCAGTTTATTTATAAATGATTTTGGGTTGATATTGCCTAAGAAAGATGTGACATTGGTTGTTTAAAGGAACTACATGAGCAAAGATGAAATGATTGAAATGCTGAAAATAGCAAACTGCGACATAAACACCATTATCTTTGCCATCAACGCATGGGAAATGGGATACGAACACGCACAAAAGGAACAATATGACGCTAGTAGTGACATTCTCGGTTGATGGCGATCCAGTACCGAAGGGCAGACCAAGGTTTGCTAGACGGGGAACATTTGTCCAGACCTACACCGATTCCAAGACTTTGGAGTACGAAACCCTAGTAGGGTTGAAGGCAAGGCAAGCAATAGGGGCTTCAGAACCCTTAAAAGGGGCTTTAACCGTGTTTTTATACCTTCGCTATGCCGTTCCCCCATCCTATTCAAAAAAACGCAAGGTGGCTTGTTTAAGCGGTCAGGAATATCCCAAGCGCCAAGACATAGATAATTGCTACAAAAGCATTACTGACGCAATGAATGGGATTGTTTACTTGGATGACAGCCAGATAGTGGAGGCGCACATCACAAAGGTGTATCACGAACAAGGTGGGGCTAATGTGATGGTGCAAGAAAAATGAAGTTCTTGCTTACATCTGAGGAACAAGCGAAAGCGTTGATGGTCAATTTATGGCCTAAAGTACTGACGGCATTGAGTGCAGACAAGCATTTGGTGTTGGAAATCAAGGCAACGGACAAGACCAGAGAACAAGAGTTGAAGTATCACGCCATGATTGATGAGATAGCTAAACAAGCAAGCCACATGGGTGCCAAATGGTCTGGTGAGGATTGGAAAAGGTTATTGGTTGACCAGTTCTGTAAGGACAACGGAATAAAAACAGGCGTAGTAATCCCTAATTTGTCGGGCGATGGCATTGTGCAACTAGGGATGCAAACACGCAAGTTCACCAAAGAGCAAGCAAGCGACTTTGTGGAATTCTTATACGCTTGGGGGGCAGAACATGGCATCAAACCCTAAGTTTAGTTATTACAGGAGCAAAGCGCACCTAAAGAATGTGGCAGAACTGCCCTGTCAGCACTGTGGAACGGAAGGGCAAACACAGGCAGCTCACAGTAACTGGGCAAAACACGGCAAGGGAAGAGGAATAAAGGCAAGTGATGAGTTCACGGCATCACTTTGCTATTCTTGCCATGCCGAACTGGATCAAGGGATGTGCTTATCGAAAGAGGAAAGGCAAATGATGTGGGATAACGCATATGCCAAAACTTTGGTAGAGTTACAAAAGCGAGGGATAAAATGCCAAGACAAATAGGGATAAAGTCTCTATCTGTGTTGGTAACCGTAATGAGGGTTAGCGCCTCATGCCCTTGAACTGTACAAATACCAAGGCGGACGAACACCACTGCTTTATGTGAGCGGTTATCAACTTCAAGTAATGAAAAAGCATTAGTAAGGCAGAACGGTATTGGGATTAGGTAGGAGAGAGTAGAAGAGATTGGTAAGCAGTTGCCAAGTTTAGGTAGGAGTGATCAAGATGGATTGACGCTTCTACGCTTTTTAGACTAAGACACAAAAAAAGAGAATAGACAACCAGATCGCTTTTCGTTGACAATTTGATATAAATACGCACACGCACGAAGGGAATATGCAAAAAACAGCAGTAAAACGCTCGGTTGGCAGACCAGTTGAGTGGGAAGAAGATAACCCCGTCTGGGAGGAAGTTGTCTCACGCATGGCTACGGGCAAGAGTCTGTCTTCTGTGCTGAGAGAGCCTGGTATGCCACCGTGGGCTACCTTTAACCGAATGCTGAGAAGCAATGAGCAACTACGCGCTGTCTATGACAAGGCGGTGCAAGACAGGGCTGACAAGCTAGCAGACGAGATCATTGAGTTATCAGACGCTGAGATGCCAGAAGGCTTACGCGGACCAGAGGCAAGCGCTTGGGTGCAGCAGAAGAGGCTACAGGTAGACGCTAGGAAGTGGGTAGCCAGTAAGCTCAAGCCTAGAACCTATGGTGACCGCATTGATGTCAGCGTGGTAGACCAACGCATTAGCGTAATAGACGCTATCAACGAGGCACAAGCTAGGGTTGAATACGACAGAAGCAATGTGACTGACATAGAAGCGAAGAACGAGAACTAAAGCATATGGCTACTTTACACTATGTTCATTATGTAAAGTTATTTATGGGTTATGCACAGGCTTGTAAGCATGATTGTGTGTAACTCCAGAGATATTCCTGTCAGTGTTGACAACTTGGCACATGGTCTGTGGATAACTCTGTTAGTTAGCGCCTACTCACATTACCCTTCAAAAAGTCGAGGGGGGGTAGGTCCCGTGAGGAAAGGTCACAGGAACGGTAGTAACGTGAACAATTTTTATTTTTTTTATATTAAGATCGCCCTATGCCCGTAAACAACGCATTGACTCCAGAAGGCTCTAACGCGCTAGGTGTGGCGTTTGGGTACTATCCGCAACTTAGACGTAACCGTCAGTTCAATGATCCTCAAGCGTCTGTTGAGATGCCTTTACAGTTCTTGAGGGGTAGATTGGCTACTACTATGGGTACGCCTTCAGACATTATGAATATGTTTAGGTCTCCTAATCCGATGGAGGTTTATGGGGATGTGAACTACGCTCCACAGCAACAAGTCCCTTACGGTAGCCAAGAGTTGATGCAGACATTGCCTCTACCGCCACAAGGTCCTGCCCAACAACTTGCTGGGAATGTCGGGGCTGTTGTGCCATTAAGTCCTGCTGAGATACTCCAAGCGGCTAGGGTTGCGAGACAAGCGGCTCTGGCTGGGGGCAAGGTTGCTCAAAAGGGTGCTAGATTGGTGGGCGAGGAATTGAACGCTGCCATGATGGGTGAGCGTCAAGGTACTATGTTGGGTGCGGTTACGCCTCAACCTATGTTTGCTTCGCCTCCTTCTAAAGCTAACTTAACCCCAAGTCTTCAGGTTGATGGCAAAGTTTTACCTGTAACTATGCACAAGTTAGAAGAAAAGGCGGGGAATCAAATAGTTAATATAAATCCAGAAACATTTGATAAAGCCTTTTCAAAAACCCAATGGCAATATGTTGGCAAAGGCGGTGAAGGCGGTATTGAAGGAAGATACAAAGGATTTGAAAATTGGCTTAAAGATGCAAAGTCAATGACCGCTAGTAATGTTTCTGTGAACAAAGATGGTGGGATAGTGTTTGGTGACGGAAGACATAGATATGCCGTTTTAAGAGATATGGGGCTTGATAAGCTTCCTATATCTATGGATAAAGACTCAATTAAGAACGCTAAAAAGTTTGGTTATATAGCAGATGAAACATCTTTTCAATACCCACAACAAGAAGCCTTGCGACTAGCCCAAGAACGTGCGTCTTTACCTGTTGAACAAGGTGGGTTGGGATTGCCTAAAGACAATACGCCAGAGATGAGGGCTAAAGCGATGGGGTTTGAAGGTGGTTATGTACATGGAAGCCCTAATCCAAACATTACAAATTTAAAACCATCTATAACAGGCGCACAAGGTGAGGGAATTTATGCTACTAATTATTTGCCAGAATCTAATATGTATTCAGGAATAAAAGAAGGTGCAACCAATTACCCTTTATATGTAAATACACAAAATACACTAAATGTTGGTCAAAGCAATCCTTATGATGTTTTAGGATTTGATTTACAAGGTCAACTTACACAAAGACAAAAAAATTCAATTATTTCAAAACAAAAAGAAACGGAAGATTGGCTTATAAAAAATGGCGTACCTTTAATGCCTGAAAGAGAGCATTATGTTTCTAGATTACCCGAAAATTTTAGATCACGCTTTGCTGCCTTCGATCCATTCCGCAAAGATGTTGCAACGGCAACCGCAATGGGCGTATTAGCGCCAGACCTATTAGCTGCCCAACAAGACCCTTATTCCCAAAATGAAATGCGTAAGTTTATGCGTCAAGGGCGCTAATGCAACTGCCAATTTACAAGTCTGAAGAAGAACAAAAACTGATGGTGGAGCTTTGGTCTCCCGCCATCTCAGACGATCCAGAAGCCTTTGTGTTGTTTGCATTCCCTTGGGGGCAGAAGAATACGCCTCTGGCTAACTTTTCAGGTCCGAGGAAATGGCAACGAGAAGTATTGCGAGATATAACCACCCACATAAAGAAGCAAAAAGGCTTAATTGATTACGACACCATCCGCATGGCTGTCTCCTCTGGTCGCGGTATTGGCAAATCTGCCTTAGTATCTTGGCTTATCCTTTGGATGCTTACCACCCGTATTGGTGGATCGGTGGTAGTTAGTGCTAACTCAGAGAATCAATTGCGCTCAGTCACATGGGCAGAATTGACTAAATGGGCAGCCATGCTAATCAATAGTCATTGGTGGGAGATTTCAGCGACAAAGTTAATCCCCGCCCAATGGCTTACAGAACTTGTCGAACGCGATCTTAAAAAAGGCACAAGGTATTGGGCGTGTGAGGGCAAACTCTGGTCAGCAGAAAACCCCGACTCTTACGCTGGTGTACACAACCAAGACGGCATGATGCTGATTTTTGACGAATCTAGCGGTATCCCTAACCCAATCTGGGAGGTGGGTGCAGGCTTCTTTACCGAAAACACACCCGATAGATACTGGTTTGCCTTTTCCAACCCCCGTAGGAACGAAGGCTACTTCTTTGAGTGCTTCCATGCCAAACGAGACTTTTGGACATCTAAGATTGTGGACGCTAGGACGGTGGAAGACACCGACAAGTCTGTCTACCAACAAATCATCTCCGAGTATGGCGAGGATTCAAGCCAAGCCAAGGTCGAGGTGTACGGAGAGTTCCCATCCGCAGGCGAAGACCAGTTCATTAGCCCAATGATTGTGGATGACGCAATGAAAAGGGAAAAGTGGAAAGACTTAACCGCCCCTACCATTGTGGGAGTCGATCCAGCCCGTGGTGGCGCTGACTCCACCGTCATTGCTGTCAGACAAGGGCGAGACATTGTGGCGATCAAGCGCTATAAGGGCGAAGACACAATGGAAATTGTCGGCAGAGTCATTGACGCGATAGAGGAATACAAGCCTGCACTTACAGTCATTGACGAAGGCGGTCTGGGATATGGAATTCTTGATCGACTGACAGAACAGAGGTTTAAAGTGCGTGGTGTTAACTTTGGAAACAAGGCAAAACAGTCGCAAGCATTTGGCAACAAACGCGCTGAAATGTGGAACGACATGCGAAACTGGTTAAAATCTGCTAGTATTCCGTCAGATCGTCAACTAAAAGCTGATTTAACTGGGCCAACAAAGAAGCCCAATTCATCTGGCACGATATTTTTAGAGGGAAAGAAGGAAATGAAAGCACGAGGGTTGGCTTCACCAGACGCTGCCGATGCTATCGCTGTCACCTTTGCCTTTCCTGTAGCGCACAGAGAGTACACTGAACCTACTCACCGCATAAACTCTCAGGGCAGTTCAGTATCAACAAGTTGGATGGGTGCTTAGATATGGCAAAAAAAAGCGTTTCTTTGTCAGTAG
>Ga0208424_1000056_pt1 | contig 14506 bp, 14 predicted proteins | sample DEB3_08_DNA_2_FD_184521 | JGI IMG/M metagenome (GOLD analysis project Ga0208424, IMG submission 184521) | Aqueous microbial communities from the Delaware River and Bay under freshwater to marine salinity gradient to study organic matter... | ecosystem: Environmental > Aquatic > Marine > Coastal ... | reverse complement strand
TTGAAGCGGCCAAGCGCTTGGGGCTTACCGAGTACGACACACAGATCGGCCACGCCTACACCCACAACGCTGTGGCCCTGTCGTGCTCGCTGGATGGCATTGGCTTTGGCCTTGGCCAAGAGATCTTCACCGACCCCGACAAGGGTATCTATGTGGTTGGCCAAGACTCAATCATTCTCAATGGGCCCGGCGTGCTCGAGGCCAAGCTGACCAAGACCATGCCCGAAGATGTGCCCCACCTTGCGCGTGGCCCAATCCAGCTGCAAGGCCAGATGCTGATCACTGGCCACAAGTGGGGCGCGGTGTGCGTGCTGTACCAAGGCATCGAGCTGCGGGTCTTCCTGTTTGCACCGCACCATGAGACCCAAAAGGAAATCATCAAAGCTGTACTGGCCTTCGAGCACAAGTTGCAAACCTACCGCGAGTCTGGCGCTATTGATTGGTATCCACCTGAGACCAGCAAGGAGCTGGACAGGATCTACCCGACCGCTGCCAACAAAGAGGAAATCGAGCTGGACATGACTGTGGCCGACTACGCGCAGGCCATTGTCAACAACAAGGCAGCCATCCGGGCTGCTGAAGCTGGCATCGATGAGGCAGAGAAAAAAATCAAGGAGGCACTTGGCCAAGCCGAGCGTGGCCGGGCTGGCCAGTATGTGATCTCTTGGCCAATGCGCAACTACAAAGCGCAGCCAGAGCGATTGGTCGCAGCCAAGGAGGCCTACAGCATTCGCCAGTCCACGTTGACCATCAAGGAGCTGCAGCCATGAACCTGCCTGACAGGCCAGCCATCAGGCACGCATATGAGCAGGCTGTCGTGGCCTTGCTCGATGCCAGCTACTGCACCGAGACCGAGGCAGAGGCATTCATTGATGCCATGACCGATCTCATTTTCACCACCATGCAAACGTACATTCAAGAGGAAACAAATGTCAGCTCTCACAGTAACTAACCAGCGAGGCTTTGCGCCAGCAACCCTCACCGAGGCCATCACTTTCAGCGAAATGTTGTCCAGCAGCAACATGGTGCCAAAGGCTTACCAAGGCAAGCCGCAAGACATTCTGGTCTGCGTGCAATGGGGCATGGAAATGGGTCTGGCACCCATGCAGGCGCTGCAGAACATCGCGGTGATCAACGGCAAGCCATCAGTCTACGGCGATGCGATGATGGCGCTGGTGCAGGCCAGCGCGGTCTGCGAAGACGTTGAAGAATACTTTGAGAACGAAGGCACGCCCAACCCGGTGGCCGTGTGTGTGGCCAAGCGCCGTGGCCGCAAACCAGTGATCGCCAAGTTCTCTATGGAGGACGCAAAGCGAGCTGGGTTGTGGGGCAAGCAGGGGCCATGGTCTGCCTACCCCAAGCGCATGATGCAAATGAGAGCTCGCGGGTTTGCGCTGCGCGATGCCTTCCCCGATGTACTCAAGGGCTTGATCAGTGCCGAAGAGGCAGCCGATTACCCTGATGAAGCCAAGCCTCGGGCAGTGGCCAAGCCAGCTAACCCTTTGGATCTGGTGGCCAAGTCAGAGCCAGTGGCCATACCCGAAGTCACCAGCGATCCAGTCATCATTGAGGCAGCATTGGCCGACACGGTTGAGCCAGAGCCAGCAAGTAAATTCATGCCAGAGGTTTGGACAGAGATTACTGAACCCGCCAAAGAAGAAGCTAAAAATATGCAGCTCACTGCTTATTACCTTATGGTGCCCGGCAAAGAGGAGCCCTTCTCAACGCACATCAGTTTGGATGAGTGGGCTAACGCATACGAAGATTTGGCCGACAAGACAGCCAGAGCTGGCAAGCGGCCAGCGCGTGAGCGCATGACCGCGCTCAAGGAGTTGCGTGTGGCCAACGAAGAAACCATCGCACGCATTGACATGGTCAAGCGGATTCGGCACACGGCCAGCTACACCCAGCGCATCAAAGCACTGGGCGCATCGCAGGGTTAAGCTACCAAGCCCGGCAGGTAAGTTGTCTTGCCTGCCACCTTGGTGGCGGTGAGCTCTTGCTTCTTGAGGTTGGCTGGATCGTAGGACACATGCACCCAGCCGCTGTCTGGAATGCCGGGTGTGTAGAACTCAAGGATCAACTGGGTGTACTCTAAGTTGTCCATGATCCACTGAGCCAGATCAGCATTGGCCACGCCGGGTATCTCAATGTCAGCAGCCATGCCTTTGCAATGGTCTGATGTTTTGCTGCCACCAACGGCGGCGTTGGACTCAGGGCTGCGGTATCCAGAATTGACCTTCACGCCCTTGCCGTAGTGGTCGCGCACCGGCTGCAGCACCTTCTCGCACAGCAGTCGCAAGTTCTCTGTAGTTTCCGCATCGGGCGTATTGTCAAAGCCCATGCGTAGGGCTGTCTCTGACTTGGTAAGTTCGTGCAGGCTGAAGTTGGCTGACAGATTCATTTCATGTTCCTCAAGGTTTCGTAGGTTTCGATGCAGGTGTTGAGTTTGCGGATGGCGGCATCTCCTTCTGCGGTGATGGCGATAAGAGCATCAGCAGTCTGTCGGTCAAGTTCGGCTGATGCTGCTCCGCTGTCACTTCCGCTGGCAGGGGTGGCATCTCCGGTGGCTTGTACGGTTGGGCAGGTGGGCGCTTTGACAGGAATCCGCAGGCTGAGAGTGCCAGTGGCAAGATCAGCACGCAACTTGTTTTCTTTAGCTTTTGCAGCATTGTTCGCCTTTCGTAATGTCTCACCATAAGTCTGCGCCACTTTTGACATGGCCTGCTCAATTTCCCTTGCTTTGGCGTTGAGCGCCGCAATCTCGATTTGTTGGCGCTGATACTCAGCATCCTTGCCCTTGTAGTAGCCACCGCCAAAGGCAGAGAGCACCGAAAAGACGATGCCAAGTATCACCCAAGGGTTAAGCAAACTCATGGCGCTGGTGGTTCATCGTTGTCAATGGCTTCAGCCTTGGCTGTAGCAACAGCAATAGCAGACACAGCCTTGCGGCCAGCCACACCACCAAGCACGCCTGTGCAAAGCAGCATGATGTCATTCAGCATCTTGGTATAGACCTTGTCGATTGGAGCCATGCCAACCATGGGCTGGGTGACAAACGTCACAGAGTAGATGAAGCTGAAGCATGAGCCAATCAGGATCAATGCAATCACCACGATGACAAAAGCCCACACGCGAGCCTCGATTTCTTCCGGGGTCAGCCGGTTGTTTGGTTTGTATCCAACAGTCGCCATCACTTGGTCTCCTTCTCTGGTTTGGTTAACTGGTCAGGGCATGTTGCCGTTGCGGTGCAGATTGGTGGCTTGCATTCAGCCAGCTCAAAGTTTGCAGGATCTTGACACTTGTATCTGAAGCGGTCTTCGCATCCAACCAGCAACACACACAGCAATCCAGATACCAGCATCACGCCGATCAAAGCCCAATCATGTTTTTCCATTTTCATTTTTACGCTTCTCCTGTTCAACTTGCCGTCTTAACTTTTCAATTTTTTCCACCTGTTGCTTGACCTCATTCTTGGCCTGCAAGATGTCAAGGTAAAGCATTGCTCCCATTGGCAACAAGAAGACAATCAGCACGCAAGCAGCAACCCATCCCATCAACTCTTCCCCCAACGACTGACGAGGTGGAACCACAACCACAGGTAAAGGAGGAATGTAGTAGTCCCCACCAGACACGCCAGTTTTATTTGGAAGTTTCTTTCTTCCTCCTGTCGTTGCCATACCTCTTGCCTCTTCTTTGCCTCTTGCTTCAGCCTTGCCTGCTCTTGCTCCTCTTGAATTACTTCACGCATCTTGTGCACTTCACTAAAAAGTGCACCCATCTCAGGCGGCGACTGGTAGACCATCGTTTCTCTGATCGTCACCTCAAGTGCAGCCATCTCCTGTTGGGCCATCACTCGTTTGAGTGCCGCCTCCATGTGGTTCTGGTCTGGGTCATAGACTGTCTTGCTTTTCTCTTCCTCTTCCCTGATGTGTGCGGCTAGTTGCTCTTGGAGCTTGAAGAACTCGGTGAGGTTTTTGACAATATCAACTTTGACTTGAGTTTCGTCAACAGCAACGTAGCCTGACTTCTTAGCCTTGGCAACAGGCTTTGCAGCTTTAGGCTTAGGCTTGCTGCCAAAGAACGCAAGAAGCTGATTCCAGAATCCATGAACCTCTTTGCCAATTGCAATGACTTCATCAGCAGTGGCTTTGATCTCAACAAAAGACTCTTTAGCTTGCTTGTACAGATCACACCCAGCTTGGATGTTCTTGACAAGGCCAGCCGCAAGAAGGCAGATGCTGATTGGATCCACATCACAGCTTCAGCACCAATGTCATCAACATGCCAATGATGGCGGCGCAGCTTCCAATCAGGATCTGCTCGATGCGCTTCAAGCGAGCGTTGATGCTGTCGTAGCGCAGCTCACACACAGCTTCGTGCGTGTCTAGTCGGGCTTCAAGCGGGGTCATTCTGTCACCTCATCTGCTGGCTCTGGTGTGTTGCCCTCTGCAAGCCAAGCTAAATAGGCTTGGTAGTCTGTGTTGGCGGGAGCGAATGGGATGCAAGCCATATCTGATAAACGAATTACTGAATTAACAGCATTTGTTAAAGTGTTTACTGGTGTCAATTTATACATTTATAACTCCGCAGTTGCTTGCCAAAAATAGGTGTAAACCTGTGATGTTGTTCCAGCCATTTGAACAGCAAAACAGTCAGGCCATTGACTAATTCCACTAATACTTGTTTGGACATTGCCATTGCCGTTGTTTACTGTTCCAGCAACACCAGTATTAGATGAATAAACAGTTACAGTAGGAGTAGTTCGTTTTCTTACCAAGAATCTAGTGGTAGTTAAACCATTAGTAATTGCTTGAATTTGAAACTCAACAGAACGATTGTTGTTTGTTTCCTCATAATACCTCTGACACAAAGCCAACTCAGTACCATAAGGTCGGTAATCAAAACTTGTTGCGGTACTGCCGACTTCTAGTTGGACTCCGGTGATGTAGAAGGTGGCTCCGTTTGTATCCGCAAGATTTGATTGTCCGACAAAGCGATTGGCGTTTGTATAAGACGCCCAAGTTGTTTGCAAAGTGCCGCTTGTAAAATTTGAACCAGCAAACAACATAAATTGCAAAATCCCCGCACTAGCATTTGATGCTGTCCATGTTGCTCCAGTATCAGCAGGAAATGCAATTGTTTTGTATTCCCATGTATTAGCAGAATTAATTGTGTAGGTTGCAGACACCCCTCTCGAATTTGGAAGATCGGCAAACTCAACAACAAATGTCCCTGTTTTGCTTGACTTTACCCAGAACGAAAACGCAGTTGGCTTTTGCGCCCCAGTTGTTTTAATATCGTAGCAATTAAACCCCTCTATAATTTGACCAATTGCACTTGCACTGCCTGCCGCAAGCGATGCTTCATCTGTAGTAATTGTTACCTTCAGACTGTTATAGAACCCTTCTGGAGCATCAGCAACTTTTTGAATACTGTACCTAGCCGTGGTTGCTGTAAAACCATTTCTAAAGCGATCCAGTGAATAAACTCCGGGGGTTCCACCCACATTAGTCACCGCCGCCCCCGCATTCCTTTGGTCAATCACCATTGCACCATTGATGATGCGGTTCTTGAAGCCGTTAATGCCACCTTGAGAAGCTCCTTGAAGGTTAGCACTATAGGCTTGAACATCAACGCCAACCTCAACATCCATTGCCTGCTGTGCTGCTGCTACTGTCGCCGCAGTAAACACACCAATGCCGACTGTCGTGCCGCCAAGGTTGGTACGAGCTGTGGCTGTATTATTCAGATCAGACAGGTTGTTCGCTTTTGCAAGGAAGTCTGTACCAGATACATAAGCCGCTACCCAGACGCTGCCGGTGTACACATTCATCACACCAGTTGTGCTGTTAAAGTACAGAGCGCCAGCTACCAGTGCATTACCGTCGTTGTCTACTGATGGTGCTGAAGACTTAGCGCCAAGGTAGCGGTCGTCAAATGAGTCAAACGAAGCAAGTGTCTGGTCACGGGCAGCTTCAGCCGCAGTCTGTGCCGATGCTGCATTGGATGCTGATGTACTAGCAGCCGAGGCAGACGATGCAGCGTTGCTTGCCGACGTACTCGCAGCAGACGCAGAGCTCGCAGCGTTGGTAGCTGATGTGCTGGCATTGCTGGCTTGCGTTGTGGCAGTGCTTGCCGAGCTCGCGGCATTGGTCGCGGATGTCGATGCACTGCTGGCGCTGTTTGATGCGCTTGTCGCAGAGGTTGATGCGTTGCTGGCCTGAGTGCTTGCTGTACTGGCAGAGCTGCTGGCGCTCGATGCCGAGCTCGATGCCGAGCTGGCGCTCGATGCCGCAGCGGTGGCGCTGTTGGCAGCGTTGGTGGCATAGGTCACAGCGTTGGCTACATCAGCCGCACTGATGCCCAGTGTAGGGTCGCCATTGGCATCGAATGCCAGCGTCTTGTTGGCACGATCTGCGGCCCTTGGCAGGGTCATATCAATGGTGGTTGGATCTGTCTGCGGTGCGGTCAGCGCACGCTGCAGGCCCTCAGCGTTTTGCTGGGCAAAGATAGTCTGTTGATCCAACTCATCGTTGATGGTGTTGGCAAAGAAGTCACCGCCGGTGGTGAAGTCAGTTGACCGGGCAATAGTGCGGTTGCCGACGATTGCATACTGAGTGGGCGAGGTAGGCGATAGCGCCAAGCCTGCAGCCGTGATGGTCACCGAGCCTGTGCCATTGGCGTTGATGGTCACCGTGTAGTGGGTGGTCAACGTCAGCAGCGTGTCGTCCTTGTAGACGGCAATGTCGGTGTTGGCCAAGATCTCAAAGGTGAAGGCATATGGGCCAGCACCACCAGATCCACTTGGTGCGTATACCTGCCTGCGGGTTACGTTGCTGATTGGTATTGCCATGAGTCCATCCTTCCGATTGAGAATTGTACGGTGTTAGTCAGGTTTGTAATAGAGGCCATTAGCTTTTCTGAGCTCTTGCAGCTCATCGATCTTGGCCTGCAGTTTTGGGTCTTCAGCCTTAAGCTGGTTCTTGGCAGCGTCCATGAACTTGGAATGCACGCGCTGCACGGTCTTTTGCTGGTCATCCAGTGACAGCAGGTCAAAGCCCGGTGTCTGCATGATGTTCAAGATTTCTTGCTTGGATGGCAGCTCTTTGCCGTAGATGGTCAGCAGCCGGTTGTATTGGAATGCGTCCACCTCGACCCCATCGATCTTGCGATCTGGCATACCAATGGGTGAGCCAAGCCGCACCAGCGCATCGTCCACTTCAGAGAATTGCTGGGGTGTCACGCGGGTCGGCAGCACCAGCTCGTAGGCTGCGCCTGTGCCGGACTTGGTCTCGTCGCCCCACAGGTTCAGTGACTCAGGCAGGTCGGCGCTGAAGTAGGGCAAGCGTGACTTGTACTTATTGAACGCCTCCATAAAACCGCGCACGCCCATGGGTAGGTCGGGGCTGGCGCGGGTGTCGCGGTTGGTCGGGTCGGACAGGCGCTCAATGCCAGCCAGTAGCGAGCTGTAAACGCCAGCAGGCGAGCCGCCAATCACAAAGCCACCAAACTGCTTGACCAAGCCATCGACGATCTTCTTGCCGTCCACAGCACCCTGCTGGTTGGTGCCAATCAGCTTGGCCACATCGGCCACGCCTTGCAGGTAGGGCTGCTCTTTGAGGTATTCGTACAGGCCGTAGGTCGCGCCAAGGAAAACCTCCTCGATCTTGCTGGCATCGGTCTCATGCTGGGCATACTCAGCGTAGTCGGCAGCAATGGCCATCAGCGCAGAGACCGGCTCCATGCCGCTGTAGCTGTAATACTTGTCGCCCACCTTGATGGAGTAGGGTTGCCAGCCGTTGCGGATCAGCGCCTCGCGGTCGGCCTTGCGCTCTGGGCCGCGCCCGGTGATGCTGCCCTCGGCAGACAGGGCTGCAAAGGTGGCCAAGATGCCAGATCCCAGCGTGACCTTGGCCAAGGCCATGTCGCGGTACACGCCACCCTTTGCGATCTCTTCGCGCCACTGTGATGACAGCGGGGCAAACGGGGTGCGCTCAATGACCTGCAAGCCAATATTGGACGGGGTCTTGAAGAACGGCACCACCACCTTGAGAGCCGGGTGGTTGAAGGTCTGCTGCAGGTTTTTGAGGGCTGGCGGCAGATCGGCAGTGAAGGTTCCCTTCTGGGCAAACAGCACAGCCGCCTCATCCAGATCGCGGGGCGGGTTCTGGAACAGGCTGACCGCCTCGGCCTCGGCCTTGGCCAGCGCATCAGCTTCCGGCATGCCAGAGTTGAGCGCCTCGCGGTAGACCGACTTGCTGCGTCGGGTGATCTGAGTGTTGAGCTCCATGCGGTACAGCACGCCCTTGAAGAACTCATCCTCGGACATCAACATTCTGCCGGGCAGGGTGACCGCTGTGCCGTAGTAGTCGATGGCCTTGCCCAGCCACTTGTCTTGCTCAATGCCAAAGGCAGCAGAGCTGATCGATGGCAGGGTGGTGCCACGCTGCGCCTCGATCTTGCTCATCAGGTCATTGGGCTGGTTCTTCTTGAACGCAGTGCTGGCCAGATCAAAGCCCTCGACCAGCCCATTGCGCAGCGACTGGATCATGGTCAGCGCTTCGTCGTAGGCGATCTTGTCAGCCTCGCTGCCTGGCACCAATGCCTTCCAAGAGCGCACACCGGGCGGCAGCACGTTGCTGTAGAAAGATGCGACCAGACGCTCTGGGATCTGGTACAGGCCAAACATGGTGTTGGACACAATGTTCTTGGCATGCGACACGGGGCTGGACAGCAGGCCGTTGATGTAGGTGGTAAACCAGACATCCTTCAAGCTGGACATGGTCGATTTCTCCACCATGGCGTTGCGAGCTGCACGCGAATCCAGCGTCAGGTAGGACTTGGCCATGTCGGACAGGGCTGCGTCACCACCGTATTCGTCAATCACTTGACGCACCACAGCAGCGTTGCCATCGCGGGGAATGCGGAAGACGGCCAGCGATCTGGCGGTCTCGGTCTGGATGCCCTTGACCCCGCGCTGAATCAGGCCATGGAAGGCGATTTGCTGGCGCAGCTTGAGCTTGTCAACATCAGTGGCCAAACCAGAGTCAACCATCTTGAACAACTTATCAAGCTCGTTGGCGCTGGACTCCAACACCTCCAGAGCTTTGTAGGTCTCGACCGCGTTGGCCATCATCTTGCCATCTGGCTCCAACAAGCGGGACAAAAATGATTCATCAATTCCAGACTCAGCAGCCTTGGCCTTGATCTCGTCAAAGGTCACAGCCTTGGTCTTGATGTTCAGCGCATCAGCCACGCCACCCACAATGGCTGCAGCGTCCTCGGTCTGATAGCGCGACAGGTTGAATGGTTCATCTGGCGTGCCGCCGGGTTTCCCTTGGGTGATGCCAAAGGTTTGCCTGCGACTGACAGCGCGACCAACCTCGTTTGTCAGAACTTGGTCAGCTTCTGGGATCAGCTTGTACCGGCCAGCCTTGGCTGCATCAGGCAGCTCGCCGGGCAATGCACGGGCAGCGTCGGGCACAAGGTTGCGCTCGGCCTTGGTGGCTTGCCGGGTGATCAGCTTGCGCAGCGCGGCATCAACGAGGCCAGCGACTTGGATGCCTTCATCCATGCTGGGTGTGCCGGGCTCGGCAGCCAGTGGCATCTCGCCATCAGCGCCTTGGTCAGCGCCGGGCATTGGCTCAAGCGGGATCTGGTCGGCTGGGGTGCTGGGCGCAGCGCCCGGCAGAATTTGACCTAGTCGTTGATCAAGGGATTTTTCAATGGCCATCATTCAGCTCCAGAGGTTGGAGCTGCACCGCCCCGTTTTACTGTTGGGGATTTGTTGCTGGCTGCTTTTTTACGGAGCCTGTCAGATACAGCTCTTGAAAAGTCTTTCCCGACTTCTCCGCCTCGATTTGATTGCGTAACATCTGCGCCACTGGGCTTTGCTCCCCGCGCTTCTGTATTTCCCTGTCCAGCTGTTCTTGCAAGGTACTCATCGTAGTCACTCCTGAAGTAGACCTTGGTATCGTAATACACAACCCGTGCATCAGACACGTTACCTTCAACGATTATATCGTTAACAATGTCCCTGAACAGATCTTCTTTTTCTTGCATGATTCTGACGCGATCAGCCGCATTGAATGCATCGTCAAACTCAGGGATGTACTGAAAGCGAAGTCCATTTAGGCCTGCGGTTTCTGCGCCACCAGCTTTTGCTTGCACATTGATGCGGTCATTGAATCGCATGTCGGTGGCATAAGTAAATCCATCGACACCGTACTGGCGTAGTTTTGCAGTAACCGCAGCCATCTGTGCTGGGGTCATTTTTTGCTTGAAGTAGATCTCTACACCGGGCCTGCTATTCGGGCCAGTGCCATCTTTTACAACTTTGGAAATGAACACCGCATCTTGATCGTAGGCTTTACCTTGTTCAACCAATCGACGCTCAAGTGGCGCTGGGTCAAAGTCTTGTCGGGTCACAAACTCAGCATTTAATGCTCGCTCAGTCTGCCCCATAAACGATCCATAGGTGTTGGATAAGTTGTAGGCTGGAACACTTGGGTTATTGCGCACAACGTCATCAAATTCAGCAGCCAATTCTGCTTGAGCGTAATTGCTCATTGGCTTGTCTGGACGCTCTCCAGAAACGCCAAGCGTGTAGCGGTCGACATTAGCCTGCATGCCAGCCAGCTGCTGGCGCTTGGCCTCTTTGTCTGCATCAAACGCCGCTTTTGATTCTTGTACTCGCGCAGCATATTGCTCATCAGTTTCTGCCTTGCGCTGCGGTGGAGCTTTGTATCCTGTGTTGATGTCGCGGCGCAAATCTTTGACTGCTTGTTGATCGGCAGCGCCAGCCAATGACATCTCATAGTCCAACGAACCGCCTTCACCGGCCTTTGTAGTCCACCCGTTCTTTGTCCAATTTTCCTTTTCGATAAACCATGCAACAGCTTGCAAGTCATCAGGCCCAAGATCTCCGATTTGTGGAGCCACGTTTTTCAGCATGCCGCTCTTATTGATTTCATCAGCAGCTTCTCTGAACACATCCTGACCAAACCCGAACTCACTTCCCACGTTGGGGTCATACAAAGAAGATCCAACCAAGTGTTTGCCTGCCACACCTTTCTCTGCAGGCGGTGGGATGCGCGGCAAGTCAGCAAGCCTACGCAACATGCGTGCAGCCCACACATCAATGGTGGCTTCTTTTGTCAGGCCAATTAAATTGCCTGTGAAGTTTGGTGTCTTTGGCGAGTCGCCGGCCTTCACTGCTCGGAATAAATCAAGCAATGCGCCCATCGATGTTGGACTGTTGGTATTAAACAGCTCGCCGCTGGCTTTGGTAATTAGCGGAAACTTTTTCTCGTTGTACAGCTGGCCAAGTGTTCTTGCGTCTACGGGTAAGCCGGTCTTGAGTCGATCCTCATATGCACGCAGCTCTGTGTCGTATTCACCACGGCTGAACCGACGTAGTATTTCAACAGCATTGTCAAAGTTTTGCTCAACACCAGTCTGAGCTGAAGTAGTACCAAGCACATCAGCAAACACATCTGCAATACCGCCAAATTCTGCGCGTAATCTGTCGCGCATAGAGCGATACCAACTTGCTTGATTCAGTATTTCAATTGCAGCTTGATCACCTGCAGCAGCTCTGCTTACGATGTTTTGCACTTCATCAACCACGCCAGATGACAAAGTTGCCTGCCATGCTTCTTTTGGCACGCCCTCTGGTGGTGTGTGGAAATCATACGGGATCTTGCTTGTTTCGACTTTTGCAATAATGTCTCCAGCCTTGGATTTCTTGAAATCAACCTTTGAGGCCTCAATTGGAGTCCAACCTTCTGCAACAGGGTAATTTGAGTGCAGGCCTTCAACTGCTGCTGTTGCTGTTTTACGCAAGTCTTGGTTGCGCTTACCGGCTGCAATGACTGCGCTCTTTTCTTGGCGGGTAAGTTGAATTGGCCCTTGCGTTGAGGCTGGGCCGGGCTCAACAATGTTCAGACCACGCACTGGTGTGCCAAGTTTCTCAGCACCTTGGATGATCATCTCGCCAGCTTTTGGAGCTAGAGCTTTGCCTGCCGTAATTGCACCTTTAACTGCGGCCTTACCTGCCTTTATCTGGCCACCGGGCGCAACAACTTCACCCATGGATTCATACGGGTTTTGGCCGCTGCCAACCTTTCCAACATTGGTGTCAAGCCATGCCTTCACCTCTTCTGTCTTGGGTAGAACTGTCTGCTGGTCAACGCCGTAACCCATCTTGTCCAGCACCAAACGGCCAATGCCTTCAAGGTCACCCGGTAAACCAGCAAACCCTTGCACAGCACCCTTGACTGTGGCTGCACCCATATCCAACAAACCCATGCCGACATCACTCATTGGTCTATCAGTGCGACCTTGGCCAGCTCCACTTCCACCCATTGCCAACATCACATCACCCGGCTGCCTGCCGGGCATGGTCTGCTCTGGCATCGCTGGCTCAATCGGTGCGTCAGGGAATTGAACAGCGGTCAGGGCCGACAGGTACTTGTCTTCAATTGAGCTGTAGGCCATTACTGTTCTCCCTCTGCTTGTCGCAGCAGTTGTTTGATGCGATTGAGCTCTTGCAGCTTTTTCTTGTCGGTGCCTGCTTTGCGCTCAAGGGCTGGCAGCGTGTCGCGTGTAATTGGCCCGTTGACCCAATCTTGTTTTTCAAATACTTCCAGCGACTTCCTTGCAGCCTTGGCTGTCTCGGTGTTGCGAGTCTTTGCAATGCCATCTTCCAATTGAGTCAGGATCTGGCGCGGTGTCAGTGTCTTGCCTTCAGCAGCCGCTGCAGCTTGGATCTGCAAAGCCTGCGCCTGCAATTTGGTGCGGCGCTTGAACTCCTCACCCTTGGGGTCAATGACCACCACGCTGCCGGGGATCACAGGGATGCCAGACAGTTGAGAGATGCCGCGATCAAGCTCTGAGCTGTCGCGTCGATCTTCGCTTTGCAAGATCTTGAGTGCTGCCACAGCATCCTTGCCGGTGATACCTTTGCCAACCAATGACCAGATCTGATCTGGCCGGGTGATGGTGTTGTTGTAAATACCAGACAGCAGGTTGAAGTTAATGGCTGGGTTGCCTTCACCGCTTGGAGCCAGCAGATCCTTGAGCGTGCCAATTGGCACAGACCCTTCCGGCAGCGCGGTGAGCTGAGCAATGAGCTGCTTCTTCTTGGGGCTGCCATCAGGCAGCGGGAAGATCTGTTCCAGCAAGTTGATGGCTTGCGCCTCACCAGCTCGCTTGGCCTCTGCAGCTTTGGCATCTGCGATTGACTTCTTGTTGTTGACGGCCACCATGAAGTTGGCTGTCACCTTGGCCACCGCGTCAAAGTCGTTGATGATCATTTGCTGCAGCACCGGGCTCATCTTTCCAAGGTCACCGTTTCTGAGCTTTTGCAGTGTGCGCTCTGGATCAACCATGTTTGCGTCGGTGATCAGCTCTTTGGTCACCGCGTTGATCTTGGCATTGCGCAGTGCTGTCTCAAACTTGGTGCTGTATTCGATCTGCAAAGCCTTGTCACCCAGCAGCAGTGACTGGGTAAGCACGTTCTTGCGGAACACATCAGCCAGCTCGTCAATGGATCGCTGCTGGCCATTGGCATCAGTCCAGCTACCCTGAGAAACTGTTTGCTCAAGCAGGCGCACGCTGTTGTCAAAGTCGGAGTCGAACTTGGCAATGCGCTGTGCCTTGGCACGATCGAGCTCGGCCTTGTAGGCAGCATTGAGCACGGTGTTGCCATGTGTGGCCATGGTGGCGCGGAACTTAATTGCGGCTTCTGGGTCAATGTTGGCCAGCGACTTTGAGTAGCCATCCGACATGGTCTGGACTTTTGCGGCCACCTGATCAGATGTGGCTCGGCCAGCCTCAACATCAGACAGCAGCTTCACCAACTCATTGCGACCCTCGATCTCAAAGTGGCCAGACAGCTCAAGGCTGCGAGCCTTGGCCACAGCTTGGTCAAAGAAGTTGAGCGAGCTTGTGCTACTTACTGACGATGTCTCACCGCGCCCACCAAGACCTATTGTTGTCCCAAATTCGCCTTTGGCATACTGCAATTGATCTGATGTCACTGGGTTCTGCGCTACATACTGCAGGCCCTCTTGCTGGCGCATGACACCGGCAGTTTGGAAGGCACTGGCGCTCATACGATCAAGGATCTGGGCCAGTTGGTTGGCACTCTGTGCAGCAACACGCGGCCCAATGTAGTCAACCTGCTGTTGCTGCACTTGCACCATGGGCACATTGCCAACAGAGCGCAACTGCATTTGTCCTGATTCGATTCTTGTTGCCATGCTTATTTCACCTTCAAGTATTCAACGCCAGCTCTGGCCAGTGTTGCATTGGCAAGAATGCCGCCGGTCTTGCGAGCTGAAGCGCCAGCAAATGAGAGCTGGCCAGCTTGGCTTCGTGCGCTGTACAGGTTGAGCATGTTCTGGTAGTCGGTGGACTCCAGCATGGCGCTGGCATCCTCAAAGCCCAGCACCCGCGCAGTCAGTGCATTTAGATCGGCAATACCGACATCGCGCATGGT